>OIZU01000187.1_pt1 | contig 63721 bp, 54 predicted proteins | sample 1588661 | NCBI WGS metagenome assembly OIZU01 (sample SAMN03283257) | human gut metagenome | biome: human-associated habitat; material: feces | host: Homo sapiens | place: USA | collected 2013 | reverse complement strand
GTTTGAAGCATTGAAAAAATGCCTGTCGGCGTAAGCCGCCTCCTGCCGCAGAGCGGCAACGCCATTTTTGCATGTGGAAGCCTTCCGCATATATAGCTTCAAACAACGTTTGAAGCATTGGAAAAATGCCTGTCGGCGTAAGCCGCCTCCTGCCGCAGAGCGGCAACGCCATTTTTCGCGGCGGATCGCTTCCAATGTTCCATTTAAAACATTTTGGAAGATATCCGGTGAGCCGGTTTTGTTTAGATACAACTATGGAGGGATTCAGAATGGATTTTAATTTTCATATGCCCGTGCATGTCGTCAGTGGGGAGGGGGCGGTCGCTCGCAATTCCACGTTGCTGCGCGCGCTTGGCAGGCGGTGCCTGATTATCACCGGAGGTTCCTCTGCAAAGCTGAGCGGCGCTTTGGCCGATGTGACGGCCGCGTTGGATCTGTGGGAGATCGGTTGGTCGGTCTATGATGCAATCGGCCCGAATCCGCTTGTTTCTGCCTGCCATGAGGCGGGGGTGGTCGCGCGCAGCATCCGCGCGGAGTTTATCATTGGCATTGGGGGCGGATCGCCGCTTGACGCGGCCAAGGCGGCCGCCATTTTTGCTGCCAATGAAGGGCTTGCGCCCATGGATATCTTTCAAAGGGAGGGCGCAAATCCGCCGCTTCCGCTGGCACTGGTGGGCACAACGGCGGGAACGGGCAGTGAGGTATCACCCGTGTCTGTGCTGACGATTGATGAGAGTGGGCGCAAAAAAAGCATATCCGGCCCGGATTGCTATGCGCGCCTTGCCTTTGCAGACCCTGCGTATACGCATAGCGCGCCGTTCGGCGTGACGGTTTCCACAGCCCTGGATGCCCTTGCCCATGCGACGGAGGGCTGGTTCAACCCGCATCTCAGCGATCCGGTGAAGCTCTTTGCGATGAAGGGGCTGCCGATGCTTTGGAACAGCCTTGTCTGGCTTGATAAAAATACGCATCTGCCGGATCGGAAGATGCGCGAGCGGCTTTATTATGGCTCCCTCTATGCGGGCATTGTGCTCAGCGCCTGCGGCACGGCGTTCCCCCATCCGCTCGGCTATGTGCTCACGGAGGATTTTAACATCCCGCATGGGCGCGCTTGCACGGCGTTTCTGCCGGCATTCCTGGCGCGTGGGGAGCAGTTTGAGCCACAACGCGCGGCGGAATATTATCAGGTTCTGGGCACTGATTTCGAGCAGTTGAGCAGCATTGTGGAGCGGCTGACGGATGTGGCGTCCGTGCGGATGACCCCGGAGCAAGTGGAGCAGTATGTTTCCCGATGGGGAGAGGTGAAAAACTTCCGCGTTTCTCCCGGCGGTTTTACAGCGGAGGATGCCAAGGCCTTATTGACAAAGCTTTTCGTCTGGTAGCTTGTCCTTCAGAAGAAGGAAGCGCAGCAGAAATGTGGTGAATAGGGAGGGGGACTGCTGCAAACCACCTCGCAGCAGTCCCTCTTTGTATCATAATCGCTCCGTTTTCGCTGCTTTTGGGTGGTACCTTTACACCCGTGGCAGGCCCGGATTCCATTCATAGGCAGGGTATGGCCTGTCGAGCTTATAGCCCAGCTTTTTCGAAAGGGCGAGGGAGGCGCGGCTGTGCGCATCCCAGCTCGGATACAGGCCGCAATCCAGGCAGTCCAGAATCAGCCGTGCGCCGCATGCCGTGGCAAGGCCCTGCCTGCGGAAATCCACCCGTGTGTCAATTTCAATTTCAATGCCGCCCCGGTAAACGGTGTAGGAGGAAGCGCCGGCAACCGGCGTGCCCTGATAAAGCGCCGCCACGCCGATTCCGCTTCGCTCGTAATCGGCATAGTCTGCAAATTGGGAGCAGAGATCGCGCGACCATTCCTCCACCCGTAAGAGGCAGAAAAGTGGCCCATCAATGCTCCGAAGCTGAAAATTGGGATTCGATAAAGCGGCGAATCGCTCCAGTTTCCCGCGGCGAAACAGGCTTGGATCTTTTTGGGTTGCGTAACGTGTGATCCGCTGCGCTTGCTCACCGAGTATCCGCTCGATCTCCCGGCCCCATGCTTCATTTTGCGGCACAAGGATGAAAAAATCCGTTTCCCGCCCTTCCGGCTGGTGGAGGATCAGCGCGGTGTTCGGCTTCCCTGCAAACAGGCAGAAATCACCCACCATGATTTTCGCTGAAGTTGGAAAGCGGGGATGATCTGCCCAAGCTGAGCCCATATAGCCTTGTAGGAAAGACCAGATGAAGGTTTCAGGCCAGCCCGCATACAGGGCTTCAATCCGGCCCGGGTCGGAGATTTCAAAGATACCCACGCTGCGTACCTCTCTTTTATGGCAATTTTGATGCCCTATTTCTCGAATGTATAGAAAATCTATCTGAACTGAATCTGCCCGATTAGTGCGGGAAAATCCGCCGCGTTAAAATCCTTCCAGCCAACCGCCCAGCAGGTGATGAGGTAAGTTTTCTGGTTTTGATTGAGGCAGTAGAAGGCCTTTACCGTCCCTTCTTTGGCGACAGTGTCCTCAAACTGAAAATAGGCGGCGCCCATTCCGCCAATCGACACGGTTTCCACATCCGAAAGGTTTTTTCCGAGCCCCCCGTCCCGGTAGGTGTCGTGAAATTTTTGCAGGTAGGCAACGGGGTTTGCCTCCAGGCTGCCAAGCGTTACGATATCCATCTGCGCGGTCGAATTTTTTTGTTTTACGGCATTTTGACTGCCGCCGCCTTCCCAGCCGGAGGCCTGTTCCACCGCAAAATGTTCCCCGCTCATCAGCTCCGCGGCAGTAGTTTGCACCTCAATGGTGACAGGTGCGGTGGAACACGCGGTTTCCGGCTCTTTCTCTTCTTTCGAGCAGGCTGTCAGCAGCCCGGCCAATAGGGTGGCGGCCAGCAGCAAAGCAAGGCTTCGTCTCATCATAGAACAACTCCTTTTCTGAACCGGTGATATGGGTGGTTTCATCATCGCATAATAATATCGAACGCTCTCTGGATTTTTGACTTTACTAAGATGGGTTCATTATACCAACACTTTTCCTCTCCCGCAAGCATAGACGCAACTGGCACACCGAAGAAAATAAGCACGCACGGAAAGTTTTGTTTCCAGTGCGTGCTTTTCGATTTGAAAGCTTTTTATTTAAATTGAATGCTGTTGAAGATTGCGTCGAAATCGGCTGACTTAAACTCGTCTTCGTTTTTTGCTGTGCCGGAGAGCACGTAGATTTTACCGTTATTTTCCACAATGTAGAAAACGGAAAAGAGCTTTGTGTCATCATCTTTTTGAACGGAGGAGGTGAATTTGCTGGCTGGATTCCCTGCAATGGTGGTTTCCGTGATTTCGCTGGGCGTATTGCCAACCTGCATCAAGCTGTTGCGGGCGGTTTCGGCGTATTCTTTCCGATTGGTGGCGACGGCGCTTTTGTCCATGATAGAAATTTGAAGTGTTTCATCCTTGTTTTCCAGCAGCGGGTCGGCCGCGCTGTTTTTCATCTCCCAATCCTTGGGGATCTCCATGCGGTAGCCTGGGGATTCAATCGTTTTACCGGAGGAGGCAAGATACGGGATGGTCAGGCTTTGCGTAGCGCCCTCCTGCTCGTTTCCGGATTCATCTGTCCCTTTTGGGGCAATCACAACCGGGTTTCCGGAGGGATCGGTAACGGGATTTCCATCCTTGCCGACCACTTGCTCATAGGTTGCGCCGTCATTTCCCATAATCGTGGGCCCGTTCTTTTTGCAGGCGGTCAGGGCGCAGAGCGCAAGCAGGCATACCAGAATCAGGCAGATCATTCGTTTCATAAATAGGGCCTCCCGTCAGATTTGATTGGAAAATGTCGTATGTCTTATTTACTATAACATCAATGTATGAAAAAGTCAATTTATACGATTTATTTTTTTGATTCCTTTTATTTTTGTTTTGAACGCCATTTTTACCTGGTAAAATGAATCAGCAAAAATCGATCCAATGGGGGAAACTTATGCTTGCGTAATAGAGAGAGAGGGGGCGCTGTTTGGCCATAGACAGCTTGTATCCGCTGAGGGTATGAATAGAGTGTGAATGGATTTTAAATTTTGTATCTAACAATTGACTTCGCGGAAAATCATGGTATGATAGCTTCAAACGGATCGTTTGAAGCATTAGAAAAATGTCTGTCGGCGCGAAACGCCTCCTGCCGCACGGCGGCAACGCCATTTTTCGCATTTGATAAAAATAATATAAAAATTGCTTTTCCGGCTGGGCCGGTGAAGGGGAGTAGCTTGGCAATCGCTTGTCAACACACGGCGCAAATGCGTCTGGCGGCGATCCATGAAAATGGAAGCAAGACCTTCAGCAGATTTCTCTCTGCTGGAGGATTTTTTGATTTTTTGGGCAAAATCCGTCTTAGAAGGGCGGTTTATCATAGATAGCTGTTGGAACACAATAGAAGGAAGGCAGAAGTACAGTGAAAAAATACTATCTGGAAAATATCTCGGATGTATTTTCAGCGGTGGAAAGCACGCCGAAGGGCCTCAGCGGCACCCAGGCCTCCCAGCGCCTCGCGCGCGACGGCAGGAACAGGCTGGAGGAGGCGAAAAAGAAATCCCTCCTGCGCAGGTTTATCGAGCAGCTGCTCAACCCGATGATCCTCGTGCTGATCGGTGCCGCGGTTGTTTCCGCCGTTACGGCTGCGCTCGGTCATGAAAAGGAAGGCTATGCGGATGTGGTCATCATCCTGGTGGTCGTGATCCTGAACGCCGTGCTGGGCGTATATCAGGAGAGCAAGGCCGAAAAGGCGATTGAAGCCCTCCAAAAGATGGCGGCGGCCACCAGCAAGGTGCTGCGGGAGGGTGAGCTGATTACCGTAAAAAGCGAAGAGATCGCCGTGGGCGATGTGCTCGTGCTGGAGGCGGGCGACGCGGTTCCGGCGGATTGCCGCCTGTTTGAATGTGCGAGCATGAAAATCGAAGAGTCCGCACTCACGGGCGAGAGCGTGCCGGTGAGCAAGCTCATTGATAAATTGACACCCAAAGGGCAGGATGTCGCGCTTGGCGACCGTAAGAATATGGCCTATATGGGCAGCACAGTTGCCTATGGCCGCGGCAAGGCGGTCGTCACGGCGACGGGTATGCACACGGAGATGGGCAAGATCGCTACAGCTATCACCCAGGCGGAGGACGGCGAGACGCCGCTTCAGAAAAAGCTGACGCAGCTGAGTAAAATTTTGACCTGGCTGGTGCTCGGCATCTGTGTGTTCATCTTTGCGTTCGGCCTGCTGCGTGGGCATGATTTCCATCTGCAGGCGATTCTGGATACCTTCCTGATCGCCGTCAGCCTGGCGGTTGCGGCGATCCCGGAGGGGCTGGCGGCCGTGGTCACAATCGTACTCTCCATCGGCGTGACCAATATGTCAAAGCGCAACGCCGTCATCCGCAAGCTCACCGCTGTGGAAACGCTGGGCTGTGCGCAGATCATCTGCTCGGATAAAACAGGAACGCTCACGCAGAATAAAATGACCGTCGTTGAGCATTTTGGCGGGGATGAACCCTTGCTTGCGCAGGCGATGGCTCTCTGCACGGATGCGGAGGTAAAAGCCGACGGGAGCGTGGCGGGCGAGCCGACGGAGGCGGCGCTCGTCTCCTATGGCCTGTCGCTTTCCCTGAATAAAAGTGAATTGAAAAAGACTTTCCCACGCGTGGGCGAGGCGCCGTTCGATTCTATGCGGAAGATGATGTCCACCGTCCACGAGGCGCAAGGAGGGCAGTATATCCAATATACCAAGGGCGCGCCCGATGTGGTGCTCAGCCGCTGCACAAAGATTTGGGAAGGCGGCGAGGCAATCGCGCTCACGCAGGAGAAGCGCGAGGAAATCCTGCGGCAGAATAAGGCGATGGCGGACAAAGCACTGCGTGTGCTGGCCGCTGCCTTCCGTTCCTATGATAGCCTTCCGGCCTCCACAGAACCGGAGGCGCTGGAGCAGGAGCTCGTCTTCATCGGCCTGACCGGCATGATTGATCCCATCCGCCCGGAGGTGAAGGCAGCTGTGGCGGAGTGCCGTGAGGCTGGCATCCGGCCGATTATGATTACGGGTGACCATCTCGATACCGCCGTGGCAATTGCCAAAGAGCTTGGAATCGTCGAAGACGCCAGCCAGGCAATCACCGGCGCACAGCTCAGTGAGATGGATGACGAAACGTTTGGGCGCCAGGTAGAGCAGTATTCCGTTTATGCCCGTGTGCAGCCGGAGCACAAGGTGCGCATCGTCAGCGCATGGAAAAAGCGCGGCATGGTCACCGCGATGACGGGCGACGGCGTGAACGACGCCCCGGCGATCAAAACAGCCGATATCGGCATCGGCATGGGCATTACCGGCACGGACGTGACGAAAAACGTGGCCGACATGGTGCTTGCGGATGATAACTTTGCCACCATCGTCCATGCCGTGGAGGAGGGGCGGCGGATCTATGACAACATTCGCAAGACGATCCAGTTCCTGCTCTCCTCCAACCTCAGCGAGGTCGTGTGTATCCTTGTGGCCACCATCGGGCTCGGCGCGCTGACGGGCGGGCCGTTTACCATCCTGCTGCCGGTTCATCTGTTGTGGATCAACCTGATTACGGATAGCATCCCCGCCATCGGCCTCGGCATGGAGCGCGGCGAGCGCAATTTGATGAAGCGAAAACCGCGCAGCTCCACGGACGGCATCTTTGCGGGCGGCCTTGGGCCGGAGCTTTTGTATCAGGGCATTTTGATTGCGGCGCAGACGATTTTTGCCTATGCGCTCGGCTACAATAATGTGGACGATTTAACAGGCCTGCACAACCATGCGATCACCATGGCGTTCCTGACGCTTTCGATGTGCGAGGTATTCCACGCCTTCAACATGCGCTCGCAGCATGGCTCCGTATTGGCTATGGGCCTGCGCGGCAGCCACAACTGGGTGCTCTATGGCGCGATGGTGCTCTCCGTGCTGCTGACGACGACGGTGATCTACGTGCCGTTTTTGGCGGATGCGTTCCGCCTCGTCCCGCTGACGGCGATGGAGTATTTCGAGGCGATGCTGCTGGCATTTATGATTATCCCGATCGTGGAGATCGTCAAAGCGTTCCAACGCATGTATTATAAAAAGAAGGGGCAGTAAAATTTTAATAAAGGAGAAGGGTATCCCAGTTTGGGGATACCCTTTTTCTGATATAACTTTACAAAAATAAATATAATTATATATATTTACAGGTTAAATAAAAATGTGTAAAATAAATACAACCCATATATTGAAAATAAAAGAAGGAGATGAGTGAAATGAAAAAAGTAATTGGATTAGCAACTGCCATTTTATTCGCAACAGTTCTCACGGCACAGGCGGCGGCGCTGGGTTCATCGAGTGAGGGCGGTTTATTGCCGTCAGAAATCGGGCAAACAAATGACGAAATCTTAATGGAAGCGCTTGCCGATCCGAATTTAACGCCGGAACAAAAAGAACAACTAAAAGAAAAATGGGATTTGGCGGAGCGTTTAGCGGCAGAAGAACTGCCAAGTACACGTGCCGGAATTACAGCAATTTTGAATGTAGACGCCGTGATGCAGGAGGATAATACCAAATGCGCTCCTGCAACTGTTCAGCAAATTTTAAAGTATATCAAAAAAGCAGATTCTACTCAAGCAGTGCCTTCTCAAACAACAATTCAAAATGCAGTTGGGAGGGGGCCTGCAATGGTAACGGTACTTAATTATTTAAATAAGGTACAAAGTAGGAATACATATATTCGACGCAGGGTCTATAATGAAAGTGATCTGGTAGCATGCATTCGAACGATGTATGTGAATAAAAATGCGCCCATTATCTTTACCTTGGCTTCGTATAATACTGTTTACTGGCCATATAAAACAGATGGACATTACACGAACTTAGTGGGATATACAAATGCAAACCGTGATAATCCAGATATAAATCCCAACTATTATAATATTGTTGATCCATATTACTTCCCAAAGTATGGAAAAAATTTTGGGAATGGAAAGTTCACGAGAAATTTTACGCAAATCTGGGCAGTAAATACCAATAAAATGGGCACAGGTCAGAATGCGATTGGGTTTTAAGCCTATGGAAAGGACTGAATCATGCTGAACAGAAGATTAACAGCCCTTTTAGCCCTTGCACTTTCTTTTCTGCTTTTGACAGCCTGCAACCGGGAGGAGCCGGGCGATTCGGAGCAGACGACAGGGGCGCAGGAAAAGCCCGTCTCGGTGGAAACCACTCCTTTTGTTTTGCAAAATTCCAAAGAGCCGAAACGGATTTCCGCCCAGCAGGCCCAATTGATCTTTGACTCCTCCTCCGCAAAGGGTGAGGCAAAAAAAATCCGCTACCTGAGCAATTTTTGCGGCGATCTTTTCTGCACGAGTTATGCGGGCCTGGATGGAGAGCAGGATTCCAATAGCAGCCGTTTTGCGGTGTATGACGGCCAGACACAGCAGATGACGGCGGTGGGGCGGATCGCTGATACGAACGTCTCCAGCGGAGATGCGGTTTTCATGGATGGGCGATATTTTTACACCTGGTATGGGAGCGCGGATGTCGACGGCACAGACATTAACAACCTGATTCGGATCGATGCCAAAGAGAAGACGTTCACCGTTGTGGAGAAACGAAAAAATGTCACCGCGCTAATCAACCTCAGTAAGCTGTCGGCAACGGAATTCATTGGCTACGTCCCCCACAAGGAGGAAAATTCCATCGTCACGGAAATCGAAAAATACGATGGAAAAACCGGAAAGCGCAAAACAATCCTGAAAAATGAATTTTTTTATCAGGAGGGCGAGCAAAACAGCAAAGGGACGGTGCTTGAGGTGGCCTGCGCCGCTGACGGCAAGATCTATGGCTTGGGCAGGCAGAAAAAAGGCGGAGAGGATCATTGCTACCTTTACACCTACGATGGCAACGGGAAACTGCTCACCCAAACAGAAGAGCCGGAGATCAACCGTGAAATTTTAAGCCCGCTGAATCTATATGTGGTTGGCAACCTGCTGATTGTAACGGATTACCAGAGCCTGCGTGCCTCGCTTTTTATCCAGCGGGGGGAACAGTATGAGCTGTTATTTGGAATGGATCAAGAGTATGATTTTTCAGGGAATTTAGAGAGCCTGTATAACAGTGAGAAAACGCCCCATCTGTATTTTCAAAAAAATAGTCTTGCACGTTCAGCAGAGGCTGGAAAGTCCGTAATTTATGCAGTACATACGCAGACGGGAGAGATTACCCGACTCCAGATGGACAGTGATTCAGAATATCCATTTCTTGACCGGATCAATATGGATGAGGGCGGGAATCTTCTGTTGCTATACCGGAAGGACGCGTACGGCCAGGAATTCAGAGCATATCGGGTAGATGGATCGTCCCTACAAAAAATCCTTTCCGAATAAAAGTGCCTATCAAAAAGCTGTTGCGAAGTGTTTCACATTTCGCAACAGCTTTTTCTTAACGAGTGGCTTCTAAGGCGCCACGAGAGAACGTCTTTAAACCACACACAGGGTCAAGCCTTGTAAATCCATCAGCAGGGCAGCGGTTACCCCAACCCTGGCGTGTGCGTCTTTATCAAACCGGCCGTTGCAGAACGCATCTGCAACGGCCGGTTTGTAAATTCGGTTTTTCGGTTACCGCTCCTCGCGGAAGTAATTTACCCCGCAGCCCGCGGGTTGCGTGTTCTCTTTGCTCTTCCGAATGGAGGTGACGATCAGCACAATCGCCGTCACGAGGAAGGGCAGCATATCAAAAATCGCTTCCGGGATGGTGATGATGTTTTTGGGAATGTAAAACTTCAGGATGTTGAACGCGCCGAAGATAAAGGAGCCGAGAATCGCCTTGAAGGGGTTCCAGCTTGCGAAGATTACGAGCGCCACAGCGATCCATCCGAGGCCGCTGACGCTGTCGGTCACCCACACGCCGCCGCAGAGCACCAGCGAGATATAGGCGCCGCCGATGCCGCATACCCCGCCGCCGAGCAGGATATTGAAATATTTCACACGGGTGACGTTCACGCCCGCCGCGTCGGCCGCGCCGGGGTTTTCGCCCACCGCGCAGAGGTTAAGGCCCTTGCGCGTGTGCAGGATATAGACGCCCATCAAAACGCACAGGAGAATCCCAAAATAAACGAAGGGGTTATATTGAAAAAAGAGCTTCCCCACATAGGGGATATCGCTGAGCACAGGGATATGAATCGCCTGCACGGTGTTGGTGATTTTATCCGATAGCTTCAGCACGTCGATCCCGGCCGATTCGCGCAGAAAATCACCGAAGAAATTGGCGAAGCCCACGCCAAAGATCGTCAGGGTGAGGCCCGTCACATTTTGGTTTGCTTTGAGCGTAACGGTCAGAAACGCATAGATCAGGGCGGAGAGAAGGCCTGCCAGAAAGGCGCCGAGCACCGCGAGCACAATATTCTGCGTGGTAAAGCCCACATAAAACCCCGCGATCGCGCCGATGGACATCATGCCTTCCACGCCGAGGTTGAGGTTGCCCGCCTTTTCCGTAACGATTTCACCCAGCGTGCCAAACATCAGGGGCGTGCCCGCCAAAAGCGCGGCGTGCAGAAAGTTGACAAAGGTGTTCATTTGGCGTTGCCCCCTTTCTTGCGAAACGCAAAGGAGTAGCGAATGAAAAATTCACATCCCAGAATGAAAAACAGGATCACGCCCTGTAAAATATCCGCGGCATAGGAGGAAAGGCCGAAGGCGGTTTGAATCACGCCGCTGCCCTTTTCCAGGATGCTGAAAAACGTGGTGAAAACGAGAATCACAAAGGGATTGAGCTGGCCGAGCCAGGCGACGATAATCGCCGTGAAGCCCACGCCGCTCGCAACGCCGGTAGAGAGCGTAAAATCCGTGCCGGTCACCTGGAGCATGCCGGCAATGCCGGAGATCGCCCCGCTGAGAACCATCGTGACGATCATCACGCGCTTTACGTTGATACCGGCATACCGGGCCGTGGCCTGGCTTTCGCCCACCACGCTGATTTCATAGCCGCTTTTGGTATAGCGCAGGTAAACGAATACAAGCACCACAAGCAGGAGGCCGATGATCCACCCGAACTGCACGCCGAGGATTTTGCCGAGGTAGGCGTTTGAATCAAAGGTGGCAATTTTGGGGAAGCCGCGCGCCTCCGGGTCCTGCCATGGCCCCTGGCGCAGGTAATCGACGATGTAATAGGCAATATAGTTGAGCATCAGCGTCAGCAGGGTTTCATTGGTGTTGAAGCGCGCCTTAAATACGGCGGGGATCAGCCCCCACAGGCCGCCGCCGATGATACCGGCCAGGAAACAGGCCAGCATCAGCAAAAGGTGCGGCCAATCGCTGTGGAACAGTGCAAAATAGGAGGCGAACACCGCGCCCATAATCAGCTGCCCCTCCGCGCCGATATTCCAGAATTTCATTTTAAAAGCGAGGGTCACGCCGAGCGAAGTGACCAGCAGGGGAATGCCGATTTTCACCGTGGATTGGATGGCGATTTTGCTGCGGAAGCAGCCGCGGATCATCTCTGCATAAACGCTCAGCGGGTTTTGCCCCAGCATCAGGATGAACAGCGCCCCCGCGGCGATGGCCAGGAGGAATGCGCCCACGCGGAGCAGGGAGGCCTGCCATGGCGGGAGCTCCGGCTTTTTCACCACACGGAGCAGCGGCTCCGGGGAACTGCGCCGGGTCGCCGAGGAGGGTAGGGTAGGCTTACTCATTGGGCATCTGCCTCCTTTTCGATCGTTTCTCCGGCCATGAGGAGGCCGATTTGCTCTTTGGTAGCGCTCGGTGCATCCAGAATGCCGGTGACCGCTCCATGGCATAGTACCATGATCCGGTCGCACAGTTCCAGCAGCACATCGAGATCTTCTCCGATGAAGAGCACCGCCACGCCCTTTTTCTTCTGCTCATTGAGCAGGTCGTAAATCGTGTAGGAGGAGTTGATATCCAACCCGCGCACTGGGTAGGCCGTGATGAGCAGCTGCGGCTCTGACTCAATTTCGCGCCCGAGCAGCACCTTTTGCACATTGCCGCCGGAGAGGCGGGAAACCGGGGTCGTCACGCCGGGCGTGACGATTTCGAGCGTATCAATCAGCCGCAGGGCGAGCTCCCTTGCCGGTTTTTTATTGATAAAAGGGGATTTTCCGTTTTTATAGGATTTGAGCAGCATGTTATCCGTCATGCCCATGGAGGCCACCAGGCCCATACCCAGCCGATCCTCTGGGATGAAGCTCATGCTGATGCCCATCCTTATGATTTCACGGGGCGATTTGCCCACGATATTTTCTTTTTTATAAAGGATTGCGCCCTTTTCTGCGTGCATCAGGCCGGCGACGGTTTCGCACAGCTCCTTCTGCCCGCTGCCTGCTACGCCCGCCACGCCGAGAATTTCGCCGCCGTTGAGGTCGAAGGAGATATCGTTGAGTGCATATACGCCGTCTTCATTGCGCACGGAGAGGTGGTGCACTTCAAACAGGGCCTTTTCCTGCTCCACACAGGGCCGTTCAATTTGCAGGGATACCTTTTTGCCAACCATCAGCTCGGTGAGTTCCTGGGCGCTGGTTTCCGCCGTAATCACCGTGGCGACGCTTTTCCCCTTTCGCAGGATGGTCACGCGGTCGCTGATGGCGAGCACTTCGTTTAATTTGTGCGTGATGATAATCACGGCGCAGCCCTGATCGCGCATACTGCGCAGGATGGAGAAGAGCTTGTCCGTTTCCTGCGGCGTGAGCACGGCCGTCGGTTCATCGAGGATCAGGATGTCCGCGCCGCGGTAAAGCACCTTGAGGATCTCAACCGTTTGCTTTTCGCTGACGGACATGTTGTAGGTTTTTTTCAGAGGGTCAATTTCCAACCCATATTTTTGGCAGAGGGAGGTGATTTCTCCTGCCAGCGCTTTTTTTCGCAGGCGGCGGTCTTTCTCCGTGCCCATGACAATGTTATCCTGCGCGGTAAAAACATCCACCAGCTTGAAGTGCTGGTGGATCATGCCGATGCCGAGCGACAGCGCATCGTGGGGCGAAGCAATCGAGCGCTGCTCACCGCGGACGTAGATAGAACCGCTATCCGGATGGTAAATGCCGGAGAGCATATTCATTAGTGTTGTCTTGCCGGAACCGTTTTCGCCAAGCAGGGCGAGAATCTCGCCCTGCTTGACGGACAGGCTGATATCATCATTGGCGACAACCGGGCCAAAGGTCTTTGTAATGTGTTTAAGCTCAATCGCAAAGTTTTGTTCAACCGTATCCAAATGAGATACCACCCATCTTTTTAAAGATTGCTGTTTTTATTTCGCTTCCACGTTATCAACATACCAGTTGAGCTTGCCGGCGATATAATCATCCTTGAGATAGTCGCCGCTCTTGACCTGCTCTTTGCCGGTGTTATCCTTCAGCGGGCCGGCGAAAACCTTCAGGGTGCCGTCAACAATAGAGGCTCTTGCGGTTTCAATTGCTTCCTTCGTGCCGTCTGCACAGTTGGCGGACAGCGGGGAGATATCTACAAGGCCTTCCTTCATACCGTCGAAATAGTTGGTCGGCGTCCAGGTGCCGTCGATGACCTGCTTGACGGCCTGCGTGTAGTATACGCCCCAGTTCCAAACCGTGGCGGTCAGGTGCGCCTTGGGCGCTTCGGTGGTCATATCCGAGTTGTAGCCGCAGCCCCAAACGCCTCTCTCTTCAGCGGCAATCTGCGGCTGAGCGGTATCCTGATGCTGAGCGATAACGTCGCAGCCAAGGTCCAGCAGGGCGATGGCGGCGCTTTTTTCCAGCGTTGGGTTAAACCAGGTGTTGGTTACTTTCACATAGATCTTGGCGTCTTTGTTCACGCTCTTCACGCCGAGGGCGAATGCGTCAATACCACCGGTGACCTCCGGGTTGCTGCTGCCCTGTGCGGCAACATAACCGATTTTGTTGCTTTTGGTTTTCAGGCCGGCTGCAATGCCGGTGAGATAGCGGGCCTCATAGATGCGGCCAAAATAGTTGTTGAGGTTTTTGCCGTTGTTCTTGTAGCCGGAGCAGTGGGAGAAGATAACTTCCGGATACTCCGCAGCGAGCTGCTCCATCGTATCCATGTAGCCGTAGCTCGTGCCGAAGACGACATTGCAGCCCTCTTCCACACATTCCCGGATGGCGGTTTCAATCGCCTTTTTATCCTGGTCGTCAATGTTATTCTTGCGGATGATCTGGTTGTCCTGCAGGCCGAGCGTTTTTTGCATATCCACAATGCCCTGGTCATGCGCGTGGGTGTAGCCAGAGGTATCCTTCGGGTTGCCGATGTGGATCACGCCTACCTTGATTTGCTCCTTCGCAATCGGGGCGAACGAGCTCTTTGGCGCCTCAGACGGATTGTTGTTGGATGATTCTCCCGTGTCGCCGCCGCCGGAACAGGCTGCAAGGGCGAAAACCATTGCAAGAGCCATCAGCAAGGCGAGCGCCTTGGTGAACTTCTTCATTTTTGATTCCTCCAAAAAATTTTTATGTTACGGAAAAACGCCGGAAGCCCGGCCCCCTTCCTAACAATCCTGTGATGCAAATGTGACCGTGCCGTTTTTCATGGATTCCACGATTGCTAGGGATTCTAGATGGATACCCATTCCTCGAATGAGCGCTCCGCCCGGCTGGAAGCCTTTTTCAATCACGATCCCGATCCCCTCCAGCGTAGAGCCCGCCTGATCGAGAATATCCTTGAGCCCGATGAGCGCGCGCCCGTTTGCCAGAAAATCATCGATGACGAGCACGTGATCTTCCGGCCCAAGATAATCTTTTGAAACGCCGATCAGATAGGCTTTATTTTTGGTGAAGGAGAAAACCTCGCTGGTGTAGAGGTTACCGCCCACATTGCGGTGTGCCCCTTTTTTGGCAAAAACAACAGGCACAGAGAAATATTGCGCCGCAATGCAAGCGATCCCTATACCTGATGCCTCAATCGTTAAAATTTTATTGATGGGTGTGGATTGGAATAAGCGGTGGAATTCCTTCCCGATCTCGTTGAGCAGCGCAACGTCGATTTGATGGTTTAAAAACATATCGACTTTTAAAATATCATCGCCCAAAACTTTGCCGTCCCGCAGAATTCGCTCTTCCAACAGCTTCATAAACGCTTGCCCATCCCTCTCAGTTCATCGGAAGGCATGTCCCTCCGATGATCTGCCGTAATTAAGGCCCTCGCAGCATTTCCCAGATGAAACCGAAAAAGCAGCCGATGGATTACCAGCTGCTATCTTGCTCCAATTTTCCTCATGCCGCAATCGCCTTATGATATCAAAGATAGTTTATAATAATTGCGGAAATAAATCAAGTATGTGTCGGCCTTTTTTCAGCAAAGGGCGACAATTTTGAGGTTTTTAACGTTATCACTGCAAATATGTATTGTTCAAAGTTTTTAAAGCCTGCGCTCTTTATGCGAACCGTTCTTGTGCTTCCAGCAACACTCCCGTTTTTACGGCCGGTAAGGAAATCCAGTTAAATCTATGAAGTTAAGTGAAAGAAAAAAATTTTTATTGCACTAACGATATAATATCCCTTCTTAGAAATTTGGCACAGGGAACCCCAAAAACAACTATGATATACAATAAATAGAGCAGCCCGAAAGAGATGGCAATATAGAGTGGAATCCATCCGCTGATCTGAAACTGAATCTGAAGCCAAATACAGCAAAGAGCAAAAAAAGACAAGGCAATCATCAACGCGAAAAAACCTCGGAGCAGTCGCTCGCCAAGCAGCAGGTTGCGAATCCGTTTTTTTTCTATATGAAAGATTTGGAGGTAACCAATTTCTTTTCTTCGATAATAGAGCTCTAACTGAATTTCATTTTTAAGAAACAGCAGCGCGATAGCGGCGGCGATCAGAACGGCTGCCAGAATGACATAGAAAACAATCTGAACAATTTCCTGTGCATCGAGTATTTTGGCATCCCATACAGAAATAGCGCCATTTAAATCGGAACGTAGGTTTTGGTAATATTCGGGATGTTCATATAATCCGTCCAGCCGGACCATCTTTGTTTTTTCCGGTATTTCATAGCCGTTTTTTTGAAGCGTATCATAAGGAATAAATACGAGATTTTCTGCATCTTCCTTTTGATAATAGCTATTACAAAATACAAGATTTTGCTGGTTATTATTGGTCAGTTCTGATAGAACACCGGCAATCATATAGGTTTTGCCGGAGAGGATAACCGCTTTGCCGACGCAGGAAGCATAATTTGTTGTATGCAGCTGTTGTTCCGCATAGGGGCGGCTGATAATAATCTCATTTTCTTTTTCAGGAAATGCTCCGAATTCAATCACACGATCATAGCTTAAGCCGCTGTTTTCTCTTTCCAGCAAGGGCATACAAGTGACGCCTGGCTCAGAAAGCGTATAGTTTCGGTAAAGGACAAAGGGGTATTTATTTTTAAAATCTTCATATTCATCATTGACAAGAGAGAAAACGTTGGAGGGATACTGCCGCGCGACAATTTTGGTATATTCCCGTCCGAAATTCTGCTGTACAGAAATACATGCCAGAAGGAGAAAGAGCATCACTGCCGTAGGGAGCAGACGGAAAAAACGGAACTTTTCCCTGTTCCTGCGGTAAACAAGCCGGGCAGTGGCAAAAGGGCTCTTTTTTGCAGTAGGCTCAGGGGAATGGTTGGAGACAAGTGGATGGCCAGAGGATTTTTGCTCCTGCCGCACAGTGCTTTCGATGCTTCCGTATTGCAGATAGATGATTTCATCCGCAATTTCATCAAAACAATCCTCATGTGTTGCAATAATAATTGTGGAATCCGGGGTTTTAATATCCAAAAAGGCCTGGGCAGATAGAAGAGAATTTTCGTGATCCAGCGAGGCTGTGGGCTCATCTGCGAGCAGCAGCTTCGGCTGGTAGAGCAGGGCGCGGATCATGGCAATCCGCTGCCGTTCGCCGCCAGAAAGCTGTTCCGGATAACTGGAGAGCAGAGCTTGCACGCCCAATTTTTCCGCATAATAGGTGATGATTGCGGGCTCATTGCAGATCCATTCCAAATTTTGCTGAACAGTCAGGTGAGCGAGCAGCAGGCTTTGTTGAAATACATAGCCAATTTGGCGGCGAAAAGCATCCAGTTTTTCAGGATCATCGGATGGAACAGGCTCAGAATCCCACCGATACACGCCAGTATAATGGGTGTCCAATCCACCTAAAATGTTGAGCAGCGTGGATTTGCCGCAGCCGCTAACGCCTTTGATCACATAAATTTTTCCGGGCAAAAAGGTAAATGATAGGTTCTTTAGGACGGGCTCGTCGTATGCCTTTGTGATATGCTCCAACGTAATCATTCAGATCAAATCCCTGTGTTCTAAAAATAGTTGATACCATCCGCTTTTCAATGCCTTGCGCAATGCCCCTGCAGCGAACAACTGGCTGGAGAGCACCAAAAGGAGAAGAAAGCCCATTAGAATAATCGGATTAAACGTAAAAATTTGGAATGGCAGCCATTCAAAATGCAGGTTAAGAAGATTTATGGCCAGCATAAGCGGCACGCCTATCAAAACTGCGTATAAAAGCAGCTTCATCATTTCACAAAGATTACCTGTGAGCCAGCAGCGCCGGATTTCCCTTTTGGTGTAGCCATAATATTGATAGATAGAGAGGATATGCCGGTTATAGCTGATTTCTATTTTTTTTGTTTGGAAATAGAAGAGCAGCGTAATCGGGATCATGAGCAGCGTAATCGGGAGCAGAATGGCAAACAGCCGGGTGAAGGTCATCTCGATTTCGGGGTCAATGCTTCCATATTTGATATTGATTTGGGGATATTGCCGCGTAAATTCCGCATAGGCGCTTTTCATATCCCGGTAGCTGTCGTAATAAAGAACATACGTCCGATTACCAAGCCCACTATAGAAAGAATCATTTTCGATATAACGGTCGGTAAAAGCGCTGCTGAGAAAAATCGCTTTTTTATCCTCGTTCAGAATGATTTCCCCTGCGCGCAAATATTGTTCCTCTGTTTCAGTAAACGGGGCAAAAACGCCGGCGATTTCAAAGGTATAAACGCCGTCTGCCAATGTAAGCGTTATGGTTTCGCCAATCAATTGCTCCGGTTCTCCCAGCTCTTTTGCCTTTTCATACGATAACATCACCTGATCCGGCCTTGTGAAATAGGAGCCGTAGGCGATATGGTCTGCAAAGCGGAACGCACCGGGCTCAGACGGAAGCGTGTCAGACGATAGGTCATAGGTTTCGTTGATCATGAGCCCTGTCACTGTGTAGGGGGCGGATTTGTTGTAGCACAACACGATATCCACCAGGTTTTTATTGTGGAAAAGCGCTTTTTGGATCGTCTCGTTCTGTGCGGATTTGCCCCATACCGTGAGTTGATTCAGGCGATAGGTGTAGCGGATATTGGATTCCAATTTATTGGCGGGGAAGTCCCCCAGGCAGACCGCCATCAGGGCCAGCAGAAAAACAATGCTGAGCTGAAGTAAATTTTTTTTTCTCTGCTGGCCGGAGCGGAACCATTTGGAGAAAAAGGGCCCTAGCTTGCGCCGGGCTTTCATCGGGTTGCGCGTAGGAGGATTTTCAGCTTCAGAAAGGCGTTCGGCAGATAAAACCGCCTCCTGCTCATGCGGCAGATGATGAAAATCCAGCACCCTATCCGCATATTGGCGCGCCTGTGCGTCGTGAGAACTACAGAGGATCAGTTTATCTGCCTTGATTTTCTCCAGCGTTTGAAAAACCAGCCGTTTGTTTTCCGCATCCAGCGAGGCGGTGGGTTCATCCAGTAAAAGAATCTCCTTGTCGGCCAGCAGCGCCTGCAGGATGGCAATGCGCTGCCTTTCCCCCCCGCTCAGTGTTGCAGGCAGCCTGTGCTGCAAATATGCCAGCTGAAATTTTTCAAGGGAACGCTGTATCCGGCCGTCATCCGTGGAGCAGAGCTGTAGATTTTCCAGCACGGTGAGATAGTCCACCAAATAGACGTCCTGCGTGATATAAGCGATTCGGTCTTTTATGGTATCCCATTTCACCTGTCCGGTAAAAACGTTTGTGCCGTAGCGGATTTCGCCCTGGTCGAATGGGACGATGCCGCAGAGAATATTGAGCAGTGTCGTTTTTCCACAGCCGCTTTCCCCAAAGAGCAAAACGAGGCCATGCTCCGGGAAACGGTAGGAAAAATCCTTCAGAACGGGCTTCTGGCCATAGGTCTTTGTAATTCCGTGGCATTCAATCATGAAGCGCTGCCTTCCTTATTCGTGTTTTCCACCTTTTGGAGCAGTGTTTGCAGCCGCTCAAACCGGATGCCGCCGAGCGTTTCTTTGTTTTCCTCTTCAGCGGCCAGCAAATTCTGCTCTTTTAAAATTTTTGCTTCAATCTGTTCGATTTTTTCTTGAATCTTTTTCTGCTCTTCAGTAGCCTTGCCTTCCTTTACCAGGTCAGAAAGATGGATATCGTCTTCATAGAGCAACTCGATGTCGAGCTGCTGGATATTCCCCAGGCATCCAAACTGGCCGACCTGCCACCGGTAACCGCTTAACAGGCTTTCTTCCTGCTTAATGCTTGCTTCTGGTAAATATCCGTATTTCCCCTCCGGTAAATTTTCACTGGTGATCATTTGGTTGAAGAGAGAAACTACGTCGTCCCGGTCAATATAGTTGAATTTTAAGCCGTCCAGATCGGCGGCTGTAATGGGCGCCTGAAATGCTTTTCTTTGCAGGAAATCGGATAGCGCGCGGATTTCCTCATCGGCGTTTTGATTACAGGCAAGGTATGGCATGTCTGCTTCAAGGTATTGCATTACCTCGCCGGTCTGATGGTTGATCATGGGGATATCGTAGCCGTCCAAATGCTTATATTTTAGGTTATAGGCACCATAAAGATAGTAAATGCCGTCTTCTTCAATGTGTTCTTTATTTTTTTCAAAATATAAAAAGTATACCCATCCATCTTCTGTAATCCGAATTGCATTTTTACAATAAAAATTAAAGTTCGGCTGTGCTTCAACAGGTTCTTTCGTGTTACAGCCAGAACCAATCATAACAAAAAGGAAAAGGAATATAGAGAGCGCTGCAACGAATCTTTTTTGATACACGGGCTCATCTCCTTCCGGGCAGATACCCCTCCGACGGCTTATGTTGTAACAAGCCGCCGGAGGGAGGGTTTTATTGATACAGCATTTTATTGAACAGAGTGCTTAGTCAACCCAGATGTTGTATTTGATGTGGCCTGAGCCGACGGTTGTAGAAGTGTCGGCTTCCTACAGCATTCGATCATGACGCACTATTTTTGTTTTCCAATTTTTGTAGAAGGGACTGAAGCCTATTAAACTGGACGGAACCAATCGCCTCTTTGTTTTCCTGTTCAGCGGCCAGAAAACTCTGATTCTCCAAAATCTTTGCCTTAACCTGTTCAATTTTTGCTTGAATCTTTTTTTGTTCCTCGGTCGCCTTCCCGTCTTTTATCAAATCGGAAAGGTAAATATCGTTCTCATAGAGGAGTTCGATGTCGAGCACAACAATGTTTCCATAGCTTGAAAAATATCCTACTTGCCACATGTATCCGCTCAACAGGGAATCCTCTTTTATGATTGTTGCTTCTGGTATTTTACCATATTTCCCATATGGCAAATCTTCACTGACAATCGTCTGGTTGAAAAGAGAGAGCACATCGCTCTTTTCAATATGGTGCAAGGTCAGACCCTCTAGGTCGGAAGCAGAAATAGGAGCCTGAAACATGTGTTTTTGAAAAAAATCGGATATTGCCGCGATATCCTGATTGACTTGTTGGTTGGCGGAGAGGTAGGGCAAATCCGTTTGGATGTACTGCATTATCTCACCGGTTTGTTTATTCACAAGCGGAATATCATACCCCTCCAGATGCTTATATTTCAGATTATAAGCATCATAGAGATAATTAGAAAATTTTTCTTCAGCTCCTTCTTTATTTCTTTCATATGTAAAGAAATAGACCCAACCGTCCTCCGCTGTTCTGGTAACGCATTTCACTATGTAATTAGGCTCTGTTTCAGAATCAACTGGTTTTGCCTGTTCGCATCCGGCTCCCGCTAACATCAGAATGAAAAGGAGAACAAGTGCGATGGGCTTTTTGCGCTTCATTTGTTCCACCCCTAATTGCTTCAGACCATTTGACATCAGATTGGCAAATGGTCTGAAGCGGTCATTATTCCATTACATACTAAGCCTGAATTGGAATTATGTAAATATTAGTCGACCCAGATATTGTATTGAACATGACCGGAGCCGACGGTTGTGGAAGTGTCATCCCCGCTGACTTTTCCAACCTTGAATTCAAAATAAAGTTCAAGGGTACTGTCAAATTCAAGATTTCCTGTGGTTTCAAACCGAATCCAATCAAATTTTGTCAGCCTTCTGCCCGTATAGCTGCCCTGATAAATGGATACATGATCATCCCCGGCGGGATCGTCTTCGTACAAATCAACATCCATTTTTCGATTGTTATTATTTGCTAACTGCTTTGGTAGATCACTGCCTGTGTATACATAAAGATGCGTCTTATTAGCGGTTGCCGGTGTTTTTGAAACCTGTAGGGAATAGGTTGGCGTTTTATATGTTATATTGACTTTGAATGCGGGCAAATCTTTGTTTCCCGACTCATCATTGCCGTATGCAAAGGCGCACTTGCCAGAGCAGGCAATGATGGAGACAGCAAGGATCAAAGACAAGACTTTTTTGATTGTTTTTTCAATTTGATCATCTCAGTTAATAAGATGAAACTTCAAATGCATTTGTCACTTATAATTTTATCATATATAAAGAGATCAAAATTGTCAACTATTTTTTGTCATATTTACAATTTAATTAGTTATAAAACTGTATTAATGGGGAAAATTGCAACGGTAAATCCTCGCTTTAAAAAATACGCCCTGCTGGTGATCCCAGCAGGGCGGCTGATATACAGTTCTTTTGTTGTGCAGTGGTCAATCCAAAAAATCCTTGAGCTTTTTGCTGCGGCTCGGGTGGCGCAACTTCCGCAGCGCCTTCGCCTCAATCTGGCGGATGCGCTCACGGGTGACGTTAAACTCCTTGCCGACTTCCTCCAGCGTGCGCGGGTGGCCATCCTCCAGCCCGAAGCGCAGAGAGAGCACCTTTTCCTCCCGCGGCGTGAGCGTTTTGAGCACGTCGCCGAGCTGCTCCTTGAGCAGCAGCATGGAGGCCGCGTCCGCCGGGGCGAGTGCGTCGTCATCCGGGATGAAATCGCCCAGGTGGCTGTCCTCCTCCTCGCCGATGGGCGTTTCGAGGGAGACGGGCTCCTGCGCAACGCGCAGAATTTCGCGCACTTTGTCGACCGGCATGTCGAGCTCCGCGGCGATTTCCTCCGCCGTTGGGTCGCGCCCGTTTTTATGCAGAAGTTGGCTGTTGGTCTTTTTTACTTTATTAATCGTTTCCACCATATGCACGGGGATGCGGATGGTGCGCGCCTGGTCCGCAATCGCGCGGGTGATGGCCTGGCGGATCCACCAGGTCGCATAGGTGGAGAATTTAAAGCCCTTGGTGTAGTCAAATTTATCCACCGCTTTGATGAGGCCCAGGTTGCCCTCCTGGATCAGGTCGAGAAACTGCATGCCGCGCCCCACATAGCGCTTTGCAATGCTGACAACCAATCGCAGGTTGGCCTCCGCCAGCCGCTGCTTGGCGACCGGATCGTTTTCGCTGATGCGAATAGCGAGGTCAATTTCTTCCTCGCTGCTCAGCAGGGGAACGCGGCCGATCTCTTTGAGATAAACCTTGACGGGATCGTCCATCGCCACATTTTTGTTATCGACCCCAATAGAAAGGTCAGGGTCTGCCGCCTTTGGCATATCCGGCGTGTCAAACGTAATCACATCCAGGGAAGCGTCGCCGAGGTCGTCGATAATTTCAATATTCTGGCTTTCAATCGTGTCATAGAGCTTGTCCAGCTCCTCCACGTCCATATCCATTTCCACGATGGCCGCATCAATTTCATGCGTCGTCAGGCGGCCGCTCGCCTTGCCTTTATCCAGCAAGCTTTTGACCGACTGCTTTTTCTCCGTGTTTTCCATATCCATACCATCCTTTCATGCGCGTTTGAGGCCAAGGCTTTGCGCCTGCAAACGGCACCCTACACCCTATGTATTTTGCGTGGCGCCCTTCTTTTGAAAAAGCGCGCGGAACTCCTCATCGCTGGCCGAAGCCGGATCCGCTGTTTCAAGCTTAGCTTTTTCCTCAGAGAGCACTTTTATACAATCGCCGCATTCTGCGACGGTGTTGCTGATTGCCGCGCCCTGCGCGAGAATGCCTGCAACCGCGCCCATTTCCACAGGGGTGAAGCGTGCGGAGAGCAGAGCGAGCTCCGGCGTGTGCCCTTCCTGGATTAAGGCGCACACGGCGATGAAAACGCGGCGGTTGAAATCCGTGAGAAAATCCTCCGGCGTGATCTGGCCTTCGATTTTTGTAAGAAAATCCGGGTTGCGCATCAGCGTGGCGATCAGCGTTTCCTCCGCCTTTGCCGCGCGTAGATGATGGGCGCGCTCCGGGTTGGCCGCGTTTTGAGGGGAAGCCTCCATTTGCTGCACAGCGCGCATCGCAGTTTTTTCCTGCGTCCGGCGGCGAGAGCGGAGCGCCCGTTCCAGCTGGGAGAGGATTGCCTCCTTGCCGACCTCCAACTCGGAGGCGAGCTTGCCCGCGTATACGTCCCGCTCAATGGGGCTGTCCACCTGCGCGAGCACGCCTATGGCGGCGGTGAGAAAGCCGACCTTGCCGTCCGGCGTAGAAACGTCAAATTTATCCCGCTCCCGCAGCAGACGGTATTCCACATCATTGGCTGCGCCTTCCAGGAGGTCGCGCAGCCTGTCAGGCCCGTATTGACGCAAGATTTCATCCGGATCCTTACCGCCCGCCAGGCGCAGCACCCGCAACTTCATCCCGATCTCGTTAAAAATGCCGATGGCCCGGCGGGTGGCCTCCTGGCCAGCGCCGTCCGCATCATAGGAGAGGATGACCTCATCCGCGTAGCGGGCAAGCAGCCGCGCCTGTTCGCGGGTGAGCGCCGTGCCGAGGCAGGCCACCGCATTGGTAAAGCCCGCCTGGTGGTAGGCGATTACGTCCATATACCCTTCCGCCAAGATCAATTTGCCCTGATTGGCGCTTTTGGCAAAATTGAGCGCGAAAATCGCCTGGCTTTTTTTATAGACGAGCGTGTCCGAGGTGTTGACGTATTTCGGCTTGGAGTCATCGAGCACACGGCCGCCAAAGGCGATCACATTGCCGCGCAGGTCGATGATGGGGATCATCATCCGATTGCGGAAGTTGTCATAGCAGGAAGTGCGGCCGTTTTTATCGCTGCGGCGCGCGAGGTTGGCGTTTACAAGCTCCGCCTCGGAGTAGCCCTTCTGCCGCATGTGGCGCAGCAGCCCATCCCAGCGGTTCGGCGCGCAGCCGAGCCCGAAATGGCGGATCATTTTCGTCGTGAGCCCCCGGCCCTGTAGGTAGGAGAGCGCCGCCTCCCCCTCGGGCGTGAAAAGCGTTTCGTGAAAATAGCGGGCCGCCTCCCGGTTGGCCTCCAGCATACGGCGGCGCTGCTTCATCAGGGTGTCGTCATAGCCATCCTGCGGCAGGGCGAGGCCCGCACGGTCGGCAAGGCTTTTCACGGCCTCCATATAGTCGAGGTTTTCCATCCGGCGCACGAAGGTGATCGCATCGCCCCCCGCGCCGCAGCCAAAACAGTAGAAGGATTGGGTTTCCGGGTAAACGGTGAAGGAGGGCGTTTTTTCATTGTGAAAGGGGCACAGCCCCGTATAGGTGCGCCCGCGCCGCCTGAGGTTCACATACGGCGCAATGATCTCTTCAATATCAATTTTGGAGCGCAGTTCCTGCAAAAATTCATCGCTGAGCAAAGCGGGTGTTCCCCCAATCAGGCTGGCACTCCAGGCATCAGACGCGCCAGGAGCGCGGGATAAACAGCGCGTCGAATACGCGCAGGGCGTAGGAGTCGGACATGCCGGCAATATAGTCGCACGCGGCGCGCTCGGCGCCCTCCTCCTCGCAAATCAGGGCATATTCTTCAGGCAGATCCTCCGGATGCCGGACGAAATGCTCATACATATGCTTTAAGATATCGATCGCCTTCCCTTCCTCGCCCTTGCAGCGGGGGTTGGTGTACACTCTTTCAAACATGAAGGCGTGCAGCGCATCAAACGGCTGCTGGATTGCCGGCGCAAGGCAGATCGTATCGGCTTTTTCACTCGTGAGGATCGCGGAAACCACCAGCGTGTTGATACGTTGGGATTTGGTATTCCCCAGTATGGCGCAGGCGCTTTCCGGCAGTTCTGCCTGCTGGAGCACGCCGCCGCGCATCGCATCGTCGATATCATGGTTAATGTAGGCGATCCGGTCGGCCAGGCGGACAATCCTGCCCTCCAGCGTACCGGCTTCCTCGCCGGAGGTGTGGCAGCGGATGCCATCGCGCACCTCCTGCGTAAGGTTCAGCCCGCGGCCGTTTTTCTCCAGCCGATCCACCACGCGAAGGCTCTGGTTGTAATGATGGAAGCCGCCGGGGAAAACCGCGTTCAGCGCGCGCTCCCCGGCATGGCCGAAGGGCGTGTGGCCCAGATCATGCCCCAACGCCGCCGCCTCCGTGAGATCTTCGTTAAGCCGCAGCCCCCGCGCGATCGTGCGGGCGATCTGGGCGACCTCCAGCGTGTGGGTCAGGCGCGTGCGGTAATGGTCCCCTTCCGGGGCGAGGAATACCTGCGTTTTGTGCTTTAAGCGGCGGAAGGCGGTTGAGTGGATGATCCTGTCCCGATCGCGCTGATAGACCGTGCGCACCGGGCATTCCGCCTCCGGGCGCAAGCGCCCGCGCGAGTGCTCGCTCAATGCAGCGCGGGGGGAGAGCGTTTCCCGCTCAACGGCCTGTGTGCGTGCACGAATCTCCATATCCATCGGCGGCACCTGCCTTTTGCAAATTCACAAGAAAAGCCTCTTTCTATTTTCTATCTATATAAGATATACGCCGTTTTTTCCGTTTTCCCTCTTTTTTTCTGCATTGGAGCAAAAAAGTTTTTTATTCCGCTTCTTGGGCGTGGAATCAATCGGCGGCGGCAAAGCATTCCCCGGTTTGCACGGCATGAAAACGACCGTTGCTCGCGTCTACTAGATTTGTGCAGAATTGCTCCGCCAACGCGGTGTGGATGCGAACCCGCACGGTAACCGCCCCGCCAAACTGCGTGTCTTCCACAATTCCACCCCATTCCGGGATGCACACGGCAAGCTTGCCATAGAAGCTGTAATCGCAGGTGATTTCCAAAAGGGAGCAGTGCGCCATGGTGACGATCCCGGCATTGCTGAGCGCCATTGCCGCGGCGTGGGCATACGCCCGCACCAGCCCGCCCGCGCCGAGCAGGATCCCGCCGAAATAGCGCGTGACTACGACGGCGCAGTCGGTCACGCCCTGCTTGCGCAGCACGTCAAGCGCCGGGATACCGGCGGTGCCCTGCGGCTCACCGTCATCCGAATAGCGCTCCAATTGCCCTTCGCGCAGAAGGTAAGCGAACACATTGTGGGTTGCGTCGTGGTGCTGTTTTTTGATGCGCTCGATGAATGCGGCGGCTTCCGCCTGCGTGGAAACGGGCTGCGCATAGCCGATAAAACGGGAGCGTTTTTCCGTAAATTCGCCGCTTGCGGGTGCACGTAAGGTTTTATATTCCTCCATTGAGCCTCACTCTTTTCAAAACAAAAAGCGGCGCCAATGAAGCGCCGCTCTGCTGGTAACCTGATTATTCGCCCTTTTTGTCCATATTATAGCGCTTCTTGAAGCGGTCGACGCGTCCGCCAGTATCAACAAGCTTTTGCTTGCCGGTAAAGAACGGATGGCACTTGGAGCAAATATCGACGCGTATATCCTGCTTGGTCGAAGAGGTTTCAATGACCTCGCCGCAAGCGCACTTGATCGTCGTGGGCTTATAATTCGGATGGATGCCCTCTTTCATTCTTGTCACCTCTTTCGATTACAAACACTGGTATAGCATTAAAATTCTAGCACACCCGCGCCTAAAATGCAACACCCATTTTTATTTTTTTCGTTTTTCAGTGCTTTTTAGCTTTTCGCCTTTGCACAATCCTGAAACATTCGGAGCATCCGCTTGATCTCGTGCCCGGCCGACCACTTTTCCCGCCGGTAGAGGAAGCTGTTTTTCTCCAAGCGCACTTCAACGCGCGTGTAGTGGATGAGCGCCAGATACAGCCGCATCAGCAGGGTGCGCAGCTGGAGATTCCGGCCCCATTCGGGCGCACTGCCATCGGTTTGGTACCCCTCCCAGAAAGCGGACTGCTGGTCAAACAGAAGAAAATCCCCGGCAGGATCGCCCCAATAGGCACAGTCCGGGTCAATCACCGCGCTGAACAGGGGCGCGCCCGCCTCCTGCCGGACGAAAATATGCTCCGGGCGCAGATCAAAATGCACGAGGCTGGGCGTTGTGACCGCATCCAGCTCCCGCTCGAAGCGCCGCAGCGTTTCCCGCACCTCGCGCACACAGGGAATTTCTGCTCCGAGCCGCTTCGCATCGGCAATGATATGGTGCGTCATTTCCAGGTATGCATCCCGCCAGCTGCCGCGCAGCCCCCATTGCTCATAACCGAAGCCCTCGCCCTGAATGGCGTGGAGCTGTGCGGCGGCCTCGCCCAGGGCGCGCAGCAGATCAGGCGACTGGCGGATACCACGCGGCATTTGGGCAAGCGGGCAGCCCTCCAACTCCTCCATGATAAACCAGTCGCAGGGCATACATTTGCCGCTGAAATCGCTGAAGATTACGCGGGGGACTCGGATGCTGGTGCGGCTGCGGATCAAGTCATAGGCGGTCAGCTCTGTGTGCATCATGTTGCGCTCGTGGGTAAGCACCGGCGCGCCGTATCGCGGCGACATTTTCAGGATAAAGCTGCCGTGCGCGGCGGTGTTCACACGGTACACAGCGTTAAACCCACCGCTGTCAGCCGGCAGGAACTCCTGCGCATCGCTGATGCCAGCCCGTGCGCACATCTGCATGAGCTCCCGGTTGGAGGGGAGCAGCTTTGTTTTGCTTTGTATCATAAAAATCGGCTCTTTTCATCGGGATGCATGCGGGGCGTTTGCCTGTAAGCGCAATGGCACCCTGCAATTTGCCTCTTATCCAGAGGCTTTTTTCATTATACCGCTCTTTATTAGAAAAAGAAACGGGAAAATTGCGCCAAGCCGCTGAATCTGCAAGAAGGCTTGAAGATTGCCGATTTATGATGTATGATAGATACGCTTCGCGGCTGCCAGGGGGGAAGGATATCTGGCGACCGCCGAAAACATCCGGCCTGTTGGCCGCTGCTAGGAAAAGAGAAGTGGCAATGAAAATAGTAATTGTAGGCGACGGAAAAATGGGCTTTACCCTGACGCGTCACCTCTCCGAAGAAGGGCACGACGTAACCGTGATCGACCATAACGCCGAGATTTTGGAGCGCACGGGGGATATCCTCGATGTGGCCTGCCTGCGGGGGGACGGCATCAGCCTCGCGGTGCTGGCCGAGGCGGGCGCGGATGAATGCGATCTTCTCATCGCTGTTACGTCGAGAGACGAGGTCAACATCATCTGCTGTATGCTGGCACGCAAGCTCGGCGCGCGTCATACCATCGCGCGCGTGCGCAACCCGGAATATGCCAAAAGCCTGTTTTTTATCCGGGAAGAATTGGGCCTGAGCATGCTGATTAATCCGGAGATGGATGCGGCAACCGAGATTTTCCGGCTGCTGCGTTTTCCAACCGCGTTGAAAATTGACTTCCTCGCCAAGGGCAGGGTGGAATTGCTGACGTTCCGTCTGACGGCGGACAGCCCTTTGGCAGGCAAGGCGCTGCATGCACTGAAATCCCGCGTGCTGGTCTGCACGGTGCAGCGTGACGGCGAGGTCTATATTCCGGACGGAGATTTTGTGCTGCACGGGGGCGACACGATTTCGGTGACCGCCTCCCCGAAGGATGTCGCCGCGTTTTTTCACACCACGGGCATCCGGGGGCAGAAGATCAAATCCGTGATGATCGTCGGGGGTGGAAAAATTAGCTTTTATCTTGCCCGCCTGCTGTGTGAAAGCGGCCTGCAGGTAAAGATTTTGGAAAAAGACAAAGAGCGATGCGACCTGCTCTCCGAGCTGCTGCCACGCGCGATGGTGATCTGCGGAGACGGCTCCGATCAAAGTCTTTTAATGGAAGAGGATCTTGATCGCGCGGACGCCCTCGTTGCCCTGACGAATATGGATGAGGAAAACGTGATCATCTCCATGTTTGCCACGCTTCGTGAGGTGGGGAAGGTGATTGCGAAGATCAATCATATCAGCTTAGATCAAATTCTTGAAAAATCCGGTGTGGACTGCACAGTTACGCCGCATCTGATTTCTTCCAACCAGATTGTGCAGTATGTCCGCGCGATGCAAAATTCACGCGGCAGCGGCGTGGAATCGATGGTGAAGCTCGGCAGCGGCGCGGTGGAGGCCTTGGAATTCCACGTGAAGGAAAGCTTTGAGGCCTGCGATGTACCGCTGAAAACGCTGGCGCTGAAAAAAGAACTGCTCATTGCCTCAATCATCCGCGGCGGGAAGGTGATTTATCCCACGGGCAGCGACTGCATCCGGGCCGGTGATAACGTGATTGTCATCACCATGCGGCAGCGGTTGGAGGATCTGAACGGTATCCTGCTGTAGGGTTCCTGCTGCCCGCTGGAAAGAAATCGACAAGGAAGGTTTTTCATGAACCGCAAGCTTGTATTGAAAATGCTGGGCTATGTCCTGGCTTTGGAGGCTGGCCTTCTGCTGCTTCCGCTGATGGTGGGCCTGTATTACCGGGAGAGGTGTGTTTTCTCCCTGCTGGCGACGATCGTCCTGCTTCTGGCGGCAGGCATTCCATTGATCTGCCTGAAGGTGACGAACAAAAGCATGTATGCGCGGGAAGGCTATATTATCGTGGCGTTCTCATGGATTTTACTGTCCCTGTTCGGGGCGCTGCCCTTTTATCTGAGCGGCGCGATTCCATCCTATATCGACAGCCTGTTTGAAACGGTTTCCGGCTTTACCACCACTGGCGCGAGCATCCTGACCAATGTGGAGGCGATGCCGAAAAGCCTGCTGTTCTGGCGCAGTTTCACGCACTGGGTCGGTGGCATGGGCATCCTCGTGTTTGCGCTGGCAATCCTGCCCGGTGTGAACGAACGCTCTATCTATGTGATGCGCGCGGAGGTGCCCGGCCCCTCGGTGGGGAAGCTCGTGCCCAAAACCCACAAGACGGCTACAGTCCTTTATTTAATCTATTTTGCGATGACGATTGTGGAAATTGTGCTGTTGCTTTTCCGCATGCCGCTGTTCGATAGCCTGATTACAGCCTTCGGCACCGCCGGCACGGGTGGGTTTTCCAATCGCAATGCCAGCATCGGCGCCTATAACAGCGCGTATGTGGATGGCGTGGTCACGATATTCATGCTGCTGTTCGGTGTGAATTTTAATATTTACTATCTCTTTTTGCGCAGGCAGTTCCGCCAGGGGATTAAGAGCGAGGAGCTGCGCTGGTATGTGTGCCTTTCGGGGCTTTCCATGCTGGTGATCACCCTGAATATCCTGCCGCAGTCGCCCTCTTTGAGCCATGCGTTTCGGGAGGCGTCCTTCCAGGTCAGCTCGATTATCACAACAACCGGCTACGCCACGGCCGACTATAACCTGTGGCCGGAGCTGTCCCGCATGATCCTGTTCCTGCTGATGATCGTCGGCGCGTGCGGCGGCTCCACCGGAGGCGGCGTGAAGGTCTCCCGCCTGGTGATCGTGATGAAGAAGCTCTATTACGATGTCGTCCGTATGCTGCACCCGCGCAGTGTGCATCCGATCCGGTTGGAAGGGAAGCGGCTGGACGATGAAACGGTCAATCGGGCGAGCGTTTTTTTGCTTTCTTATCTGTTTATCATTTTTATCCTCTCGCTGCTGGTTTCAGTGGACGGCTACGATTTTGAAACCACCTTGAGCTCCGTTACCGCCTGCATGGGGAATATTGGCCCCGGCCTCGGCCTAGTGGGGCCGACGGGTAACTTCAGCCATTTTTCCGGTTTTTCCAAATTGATCCTGTCGCTGGCGATGCTGCTGGGCAGGCTTGAAATTTTTCCGCTGTTTTTAATGGCCTCTCCGGAGCTTTACCGCAGCAGGCATAAAAAACGCGCGGCTGGGCTCGATGCCCTGCGCTGAGAGGGCCAGGCAAAGCTTTTCGACCCTTTCAGAGAAAGGATGGTTATGGCGATGCGTCTTTTGGTGATCGATGGGCAGGGCGGCGGCGTTGGCAGCCGCTTGGTCGCCTCCCTGCGTGAAAAGGAGCTGCCCGGTGTGCAGATTGTCTGCGTGGGCACCAATGTGCTGGCCACGAATGCAATGCTCAAGGCCGGCGCGGATGCGGGTGCAACGGGAGAAAATGCGGTCGTTTACAATGCCGCACGCGCGGATGTGATCCTGGGCCCGATCGGCCTGCTGCTTTCTAATGCGATGCTCGGCGAAATCACGCCCCAAATGGCGCGCGCCATCTCAGAGAGCAGCGCGCAGAAAGTTTTGATCCCCGCCTCTAAATGCGCGGTCAGCGTGATGGGGGTGGAGAATCAGCCCCTCTCCGCCTATATCGCACAGGCGGCGGATACGGTCTGCCGCCTGTGTATGCAAGAGCGGGCGGAAAGCGGCACACAGCGCGTGTGACTGAGTGCAAAACGTTCTCTTGCGAATGCCGCCGGGGGCTCTACACAGGGAGGGAGCCTTACCCTGTGCAAACTGCCCGGCACAGAAAGAGGCTCATAAGGGTGTCAATATGAAACTGTATTACGATCTTCACCTGCATTCCTGCCTATCCCCCTGCGGGGATAACGATATGACCCCCTACAACCTTGTAAACATGGCGGCGTTGCAGGGGATGCAGATAATTGCGCTGACGGATCATAATTCCTGCCTGAACTGCCCCGCCGCGATGGAGGCGGGCGCGCAGGCGGGCCTTTTGGTGATCCCCGGCATGGAGCTGTGCACGGCGGAGGAGGCGCATGTCATCTGCCTTTTTGCCACACTTGAGCAGGCGATGGATTTTTCACAATTTATTCAGGCGCATATTCCGCCCGTTCAAAACCGGCCGGAGATCTTCGGCGAGCAGCGCGTGATGGATGCGGAGGATGGCATCCTTGGCCTGGAGCCCACCCTGCTGACGACGGCTTCAGAAATTCGGGTGGATCGTGTTGCGAAGCTCGTGCGCGACTATGGGGGCGTTTGCTTCCCTGCCCATCTGGACCGGCCCTCCTACAGCGTGATCTCCAGCCTTGGCACATTTGAGGCGGCATGGGGCTTTCGTGCGGCGGAGCTGACGTGCGCGGCGGAGGTGGCGGATTATATGGCGCGGTATCCGGCGCTTCAGGGCCTTCCGCTCCTGTGCGATTCGGATGCGCATTATCTGGAAAACATCCCGGAGGCAGCGGCCTGGCTCGATTTGGAGGAATGCACGATCCCCGCGCTTTTCGCCGTGCTGAATGGGGAAAGGGGCTGCACCTGGGGGCGCGGCTGAGAAACGGCAGAGGCAAACCAGCTGAAACGGATGTTTTCAGGTTAGAAAGGAGTGCGTACGATGGGGTTTATCTGTGCGGTCTGCGGCGAGAAAAAGAGCGGCTTTTCTATGCCCTATCAAATTTTTGGAAAAGACGGCAGGGAGTATCCTGCATGTATTGCGTGCAGCAAGATCTATGATGCCTTAGGCTCGAAAGACTGCGGCGAATTGGAGCGGGCGCAGGCCGATTTGCAGGAAAAGCTGCGTGCAAATCCGCAGATGGAATTTTCCCTGCGGGAGCTGCTGCAAAAACGGCTGCTTGCATCGAGGGAGCGTCTTCAAAAAATAGAAGAGCGCCAAAAGGTGCGTGATAACCTCATAACACTCCAAAAGACGATGCCTCAGACCACCGGTTATTCCTTTGAAGGGTACCGGATCGAAGCATACTGCGGTGTCGTATGCGCGGAGGTTGTGATGGGCACGGGCTTTTTCAGCGAATGGAGCGCAAGCGTTTCGGATTTATTCGGCGAGCGCAGCAATGTGTTTGAATCAAAATTGGAAGAGGCGCGCAGGGCGGCAATGCGCCGTTTGATTGAGAAAACCGCGCTGGCAGGCGGGAATGCATTGATCGGCGTCGATTTCGATTATGTTAATTTTGCCGGAAACCTCATGGGCGTCATCACGAGCGGCACCGCCGTCAAAATTGAGCCGGAAGAGGAAGGAAAAGAGAAAAAGGATTGATCCGGCATATGTCGCATATACTGATATATCTGAGTATCTTTTTGTGTTGAGATAAGGAGTGTTTTGCTTGCCCGATTGTCCCCACAATTCCCGCGATGTGCGGTATAAAAGCAAATTTGGAGCTGTCCCGGCGGGGGAAAGCGTGCGCTACCGCCTGATGCTCCCGCGCGGCATCCACTGTGTCGCGGCCTGGTTTGTCATTCACAGGGATGACCGAGGTGACTGGGAATATCACCCCATGGAATGGGATGGGATGCAGGGCTCCTATTCAGAATGGTGGCGCGCAGAATATGCGGCGCCGGAAAAAGGGCTGTATTGGTATCATTTTGAATATGACACGGATTGGGGCCGTGCGCGGGTGACACATGCGGGCAACGGGCTGGGCCAGGTCGCTTTTGAAGGGGAGGATTGGCAGCTCACCGTGACAGATCCCGCCTTTACCACACCGGAGTGGCTCAAGGGCGGCGTGATCTATCAAATCTTCCCGGACCGGTTCTGTAAATCTGGCTCGTGCCGGGCAACCGTGCCGGAGGGACGTATTCTGAGGGAGGATTGGGGCGGCGAACCGGAATGGCGCCCCACGAGCGACGGCAAAGTGCTCAATAACGACTTTTTCGGCGGAGATTTGAACGGGATCCTCGAAAAGCTCCCCGCGCTTGCCGCCCTGGGCGTGACTTGCCTCTATCTCAATCCGGTGTTTGAGGCGCAGTCCAACCATCGGTACGATACGGCGGATTACTGCAGGATCGATCCTCTGCTTGGGTCGGAGGAGGATTTTTCCGCTCTGTGCGAGGCGGCGGCCAAGTGCAAGATCCGCGTTGTGCTCGACGGCGTTTTCAGCCATACGGGCAGCGACAGCGTCTATTTCAACCAGAACGGCCGCTATCCGGGTTTGGGGGCCTATCAGTCGCAGCAATCCCCCTATTATTCCTGGTATCAGTTCCGTACCTGGCCGGATGATTACGCTTCCTGGTGGGGGGTTAAAATCCTGCCAGAGGTGCGCGAGGAGGATCCGGGCTTTTTGGAGTTTATCACCGGGGAAAACGGCGTGGTGCGCAAGTGGCTGCGGGCCGGTGCCTCCGGCTGGCGGCTGGATGTGGCGGATGAATTGCCTGATGTGTTCCTCGATGCGCTGCGCCGGGCCGCAAAGGCGGAAAAGGCGGATGCCCTGGTGCTCGGCGAGGTCTGGGAGGACGCCTCCAATAAATACAGCTACGGCCTGCGCCGCCGTTATTTGCTGGGGGATCAGCTCGATAGCGTGATGAATTACCCCTTTGCCAACGCGGTACTGTCGTTTTTACGCACAGGCTCTTCCGACGGTTTTTTCGACGCGGTGCTATCGATCGTAGAGCACTATCCGCCTCAGGTGCTGCATATTCTAATGAACCATATCGGCACGCACGATACCCCGCGCGCGATCACTGCGCTGGCGGGCGAGGAGGCCAACGGCCGCGGGCGAGAATGGCAGAGCGGCAGAGCGCTCTCCCCGGAGCAGCGTGCGCGAGGCTTAAAGCTGATGCGCCTTGCAACGGCGATTCAATATACCCTACCGGGCGTTCCCTCCATTTATTATGGGGATGAGGCCGGGATGGAGGGATATGGCGACCCCTTCAACCGCGGCTGTTACCCATGGGGTCGGGAGGATCGGGAGCTGCTCGCGTGGTACCGCAGGCTGGGCGCGGTGCGGCGTGCCTGCCCGGCGCTGGTGGATGGAGCGTTTGAGCCGATTTGGTCGGAGGGCGGCATGCTTGCCTTTGCGCGGAACAAGGGGAGCGACCGAATTTTAACGGTTATCAACCGCGGCGATCATGATTACACCTATGCCCTGCCGTATGACTGGCGGGCAGCGAAGGGCTTAATGGGCGTGATGCCGTGGGAAGGCTGCCTGACGATGCCGCCGTTGAGCTGTGCGGTGCTGGGCTTGGGCGGCTGGATGGAGCAGATTTGATGCATTGGAAAATGTTTGCCGTGCAAAACGCCTTATGTGCATTTTGTTCGCACAAGACAATAAAATGGAGAGACGGATGTGGCATGCCATGCATGCTACATCCGTCTTTTCTTCATGGGTGATTGGCCCTCATTCCTCTTGTTTTCTCATTTGATTCGTTCGATCAATTGCACCCGGTAGCCGTCCGGATCGCGGATAAAATAGAATTTCAGCGCAGGGTTGGGGGACATAGGACCGGTAAAATTTTGGTCCAGCCGCGCGGCGAGGTCTGCGGCATTTTCCGTTTCAAAGCCGATGGAAAAGCCGCCATGCGCGCCAGCCGGGGTATCCCCCTTGCAGAGCAGCTCCAGATGGATGGCGTTTTGTTCACCCAGCATCGCAATTTCCGCACCGTGACCGTTGGAGAACCGCTCCAGCAGCGGCATGCCGAGCGCCCCACAGTAAAACCGCAGGCTTTCCTCCAGATTGGATACCTCTAATGTTGTCAATGTCCAATGCATTCGAATGCCTCCTTTTATATTTTAGATATTTTTATTGTATCACAAAAAAGCTTCCCCTTCACGAAAAATGGCGTTGCCGCTTTGCGGCAGGAGGCGTTTTGCGCCGACAGGCATTTTTCCAATGTTTCAAGTCGTCAGACTTGAAACGATTGTATCACAAAAAAGCTTCCCCTTCACGAAAAATGGCGTTACCGCTTTGCGGCGGGAGGCGTTTTGCGCCGACAGGCATTTTTTCAATGTTTCAAGTCGTAAGACTTGAAACGATTGTATCACAAAAAAGCTTCCCTTCACGAAAAATGGCGTTGCCGCTTTGCGGCAGGAGGCGTTTTGCGCCGACAGGCATTTTTTTAATGATTCGAGTTTCAAAATTTTGAAACTCGAATCATTTTGTAAGCAGTTGAAAAAAAAATAGGAATCCTGTATACTGAATCCAGAATCTAATCGATCGATCGGGAGGGCTTTCCATGACAGTGCAAAAAATCAAGGAACTTTTAGACGCACAGGTCCTATGCGGTGAAAGCTTATTGGAGCGGGAGGTGCACACCGCCTGCGGGAGCGATATGATGAGCGATGTGCTCGCCTTTGTCAAGGAGCAGGCCGTTCTGCTCACCGGCCTTGTCAATCCGCAGGTGATTCGCACGGCGGAGATGATGGATATGCAGTGCATTGTTTTTGTGCGCGGCAAGCAGCCGGATGAGGATATGAAGGCCCTGGCGGCAGAGCGCGGCATGGTGCTGCTCTCTACGGAATATGAAATGTTTACCTCCTGTGGGATGCTCTATGCAAACGGCCTGCGTGGCCGCAGCGGCGCCTGATGGATTCCGACGGCGGAAGGAAACTCTTTCAGGTGATAACTGCGAAAAGGATGGTCATAGAGAATGGACAGCGTAAAACTGCATTATGAGGTATCGGGAGATGACTTCACCCGCGCAGGGGAGGCTTCCGGCGATGTCAAGCGCGTGCTCAAGGAGCTGGGGTTCGACCCGGATGTTGTGCGCAATGTCTCCATCGCCATGTACGAGGGGGAGATCAACATGGTCATCCACGCCGGCGGCGGGGAGATCGATGTGGAGATCTCGCCGGACTGCATCAGTATGGTGCTCGCGGACCACGGGCCTGGCATCAAGGATGTGGAGCTTGCCATGAAGGCGGGCTATTCCACCGCGCCGGACAATGTCCGTTCCCTGGGCTTCGGTGCGGGCATGGGGCTTCCCAATATCAAAAAATATACGGACGAAATGGTGATTGAGACGGAGATCGACGTCGGCACCACCATGCGCCTTAAGGTGTATGCCAAAAATAATCCGTCGGCCTGAACGGCGCTTTCAGGCTGTGAGAAAGGGCCCGATGGGCTTTGCCCCACGGGGAAGAGGTGACGACAAATGGAGGCTTTTTTCCATTCGGTGCGTCTGGATGAGGAAAAATGCGAGGGCTGCACCAATTGCATCAAGCGGTGCCCCACCGAAGCAATCCGTGTGCGTAATGGGAAGGCGCACATTATTTCCGAGCGCTGCATCGATTGCGGCGAATGCATCCGAATCTGCCCGCACCACGCGAAATATGCGGAGTGCGATTCCTTCAATAAAATACTGGATTATAAATACCGTGTCGCGCTGCCTGCGCCAACGCTGTACGGCCAGTTTAATAATCTGGACGATGTGGATTATGTGCTGACTGCATTGAAATCGATGGGCTTTGACGATGCGTTTGAGGTGTCCCGCGGGGCGGAGCTCGTCAGCAGCGCCACCAGGATTCTGATGGAGAGCGGAAAGCTGAAAAAGCCCGTGATTTCCTCTGCTTGCCCGGCGGTGTGCAGGCTCATCCGCGTCCGATTCCCGAAGCTGATCGATCATCTGCTCGATCTGAATTCTCCAATGGAGGAGGCGGCAAGGCTCGCCCGCATTGAGGCGGTGGAGAAAACGGGGCTTGCTCCATCGGAGATCGGCATCTTTTTCCTGACGCCCTGCCCGGCGAAAAACACGGCGGTCAAGCAACCGCTGGGGCTGGAGAAATCCAATGTGGATGGCGTGGTGGCGATCAAAAACGTATACCCTGTCCTGTTCCAGCAGATGGATAAGGTCAAATCGCCGGAGAATATGCGTCAGTCGGGGCTCATCGGCGTGAGCTGGGCCGGCAGCGGCGGGGAATCTGCGGCGCTCCTGCGCGACCGTTACCTGGCGGCGGATGGCACGGAGAACGTCATTAAAGTGCTCGAAGAGCTGGAGGATGAAAAGCTCAACGACATCGATTTTATTGAGCTCAACGCCTGCACGGGCGGCTGCGTCGGCGGCGTGCTCACGGTGGAAAACCCGTTTGTCGCCCGCGCGCGGCTGCAAAGGCTTAGGCGCTACCTGCCTGTTTCCTGCAACCATTTGGAGGATGACGAGATCCCGCAGGAGATGTATTGGCAGCGCCCGCTGGAGGCGAGCTCTGTTTTGAAGCTGGCGGATAACGTGATTGATGCGATGAAGCGCATGAATGAATTAAATGAACTGCACGAGCGGCTGCCGGGGTTGGATTGCGGCACCTGCGGCGCGCCCTCCTGCCGGGCGCTCGCGGAGGATATTGTGCGCGGCATGGCCAGCGAGCAGGATTGCGTGTTCTTTATGAGCAAGCAGGCAAAATCCACAGAATTTGAGAATTACATACCGGCCCCCTTCCGCAAGAAGGAGGAGAAAAATACGGATCAGACCTCCAGCGAAAACAGCTGAACCTCTGGCCGGAAGGATGTGGAGAACATGACGGTAGAAGAGCTTGTGCAGCGCCTTGATCTGCATGTGGCCGTGGGTGGGGAGGCGCTTTCCCGCGAGGTGACGGGCGGCTACTGCGGCGATCTGCTCAGTTGGGTGATGTCCCGCGCGCAGAGCGGGGACGCCTGGTTTACGGTGATGGGAAACGTCAATTCCATTGCCGTGGCGATGCTCGCGGATGTGGCCTGCATTGTGCTGTGTGAGGATGCGCCGCTTGATGAGGACGCGCGCGCGCGTGCGCAGGAAAAGGGAATTGCCGTGCTGGCGAGCGGGGAGAATGCTTACCGGCTCGCCTCCCGGTTGTCTACGCTGATTTGACGAACATTGTTTGAGAGGGCCCCCGCATGAAAGCGGCGGCCCTTTTCGCTTTGTGACGAAATTGTCATCCGGCGGTCACCGGATATTCACTCTGGCCCTTTATACTGGGAGGCAAAACAGGGAAAGGAGAATCAGGAGCATATTACCCTGAGAAACTACTCTGTATATACGGCGCTTCCATTGGCCATAGGAAAAGAGGTTTTATGATGAAAAAGATGAACAGACCAGGAGTGAAAATGCTATGATGGAAATTTTACGCGTAGAACACCTGAGCAAAATCTATGGCAGCGGGGATACCGCTGTGCATGCGCTGGACGACGTATCGTTCACAGTGGAAAAAGGCGAATTCGTTGCGATCGTCGGGCCCTCGGGCTCCGGGAAATCAACACTGATGCATATCCTCGGCGGCGTGGACAGCCCAACCTCGGGCAAAGTGTTTGTCGATGGCACGGAGATCGGCATGCTGGATGAAACCAAGCTCGCCATTTTCCGCAGGAGGCAGATCGGGCTGATCTATCAGTTCTATAATCTGATTCCCGTGCTGAACGTGAAGGAAAACATCACCCTCCCGCTCCTGCTCGACGGGCGGGAGGTGGATGAGCAGACGCTTTCGGACCTTGTGGAGACGTTGGGGCTCACCGACCGGCTGGGCCACCTGCCAAACCAGCTCTCCGGCGGGCAGCAGCAGCGCGTATCCATCGGGCGCGCGCTGATTACACACCCCGCGCTGATCCTTGCGGATGAGCCGACGGGAAACCTGGATCGGAAAAACAGCGCAGAGATCATTGAACTGTTAAAGCTTTTTAACCGGCAGTACAGCCAGACGTTGCTGGTCATCACGCATGACGAAAATATCGCTTTACAGGCGGATCGCATCCTTGCCGTGGAGGATGGCAAAATTGTACAGGATGAAACCTTGCACGGAAGGGAGCAGGCCCAGTGAATATTGTGAACCGATTGACGTTGCGCTGCTTAAAAATGAATAGACGGCGCACGGCCGTAACGATTATTGGCATCGCCCTCTCGGTTACCATGCTGACGGCGCTCTCGACCATCCTGTTTTCCTGCATGGATCTGATGCAGCGGGAAGTGATCACGAGGGAGGGGGAATGGCATGCGGCTCTGTCCGGCGTGCCGGCAAATCAGGTCGAAAAGCTGGAAAAGGGAAACCATGTAGAATCCGTATTGTTGACGCGGGAGATCGGTTTTGCACAGTTCCCGGAATCCTCCAATCCCAATAAGCCGTATTTTTATATCAGGGAATACAACACGCCTGCCTTTTCCTACCTGGGCGTAAAGCTTGCACAGGGACGGCTGCCGGAACAGGAAGGGGAGGCCGTTATCACAAAGGATGTGCTGGAGGCCTTTTCGGGCGAAACGACGTATCAGATCGGGGATACGGTTACATTGACCACCGGCTACCGGACGGAGATAATGCAAAAGGGTAAAAAGGAGGAAGAGAGCCGCCTGTCACGCAGCAGCTTTTATAGCAGCGGGGAGACTTTCCACCCGAAGGGCAAACGCACCTATACGCTCACTGGCATCATAGAGCCTTATTATCAGGATGAGATGGAGCAGACCTATGGAGCGGCCTACCACCTGATTGGCTACTGTGACGCATCATCCTTTGCCGCTAACGGGGAGAAAACAGAGCCGATGCTGATATTCCATCCGCTTAACCGCTCGATTTATCAAGAGACAGCCACGCTCGCGCAGCAGGTGGGTGCGGAGGATTACCATTTTCACAGGGGCCTTCTGCAAATGTATGGGCTGACCAGCCGCGGCAGCATGCAGTTAGCGCTCTATCTGTTTGTAGGCGTGCTGTTATTGATTGTGCTCGTCGGCTCTTCCGCTTTGATCTACAATGCATTTTCGATCTCTGTGGCGGAGCGCAGCCAATATCTCGGTATGCTTGCAAGCGTTGGGGCAACCCGGCAGCAAAAGCGCAGGTCGGTCTATTTTGAGGGCCTGGTGCTGGGAGCCGTCTCCATCCCGATCGGCCTTTTGGCCGGAATCGGCGGAATCGGAGTCACCCTTCATTTTGTGGGCCCAATGATTGCCCAGGTGGCGGATCTGACGCAGGAGGTCCGGCTGGTCGTGTCCCCCGCGTCCATCCTTGCGGCGGTCGCGCTCTCTGTTTTTGTTATTTTCTTATCAGTGCACAAGCCGGCCCGCATGGCCTCGCACACGATGCCAATTGATGCAATCCGCCAGACGCGGGAAGTCCGGCTGCGGGGGAAAGATGTGCACACCTCCCGGCTCACCCGGAAATGCTTTGGTTTTGCGGGCGAGATCGCCCTGAAAAACCTCAAGCGCAACCGCAGTCGCTACCGGACGACGGTGTTTTCCCTCACGGTCAGCGTGGTGCTGTTTTTAACCGTCTCATTTGGTATCCAGCTCGCTGTGCGGGCATACGGAGGGGAGACAAAGGCGGATTCCTATGATATGATGATTCAAACCTATGACCCGCAGGTGCGGGAGCAGCTATACGATAAAATTTTACAAGAGAAAAGCATCACACGCTATACGATGATCGACAGCCTGGGCGCAAGCACCTATCTGCCGCGGGAAAAAATCCAAGAAGGCTTCCTCACAATGGAGAAAATGGAGGAGAAAAACGGCCAGTACCTGGTGCCGGTCAGTATCCTGGCGCTGGATGAGCAATCGTTTCGGGCCTATCTTTCCGAGATTGGGGAGAAAGAGAGCACATTCGATTCCCGTGAATACCGGGCCGTCCTCGTCAACCGGCAGATGTGGCACGGCAAGGATGAGGAAACAGGGGAATCCGTTGCCAAGGTGATCGACTTGCTCAAGTTACGGAAGGGGGAAAGCATTGCACTTCAGGATGTGGATTATGAAAGCAAAACCGCCACGTTGCTCGGCAGCCTAACCGTGGCTGCGGTGACAGGCCAAAACCCCTTTGCAGTGGAAGAAATGAGCGGCGTGATTTTTGTCGTGCCGGAGCGCATCGGGCAGGCGATGCGCACGGATTTTGCCAAACGGGTGCAGCAGGAGCAGCGCGAATATTATCAAAGCATCTACCCCGCCATTTATCTCAATACAACTGATCATCGTGCGATCTCTGAGCTTGCGGAAAGCTACAATACCGTTGGCTTTCAGGATCGGGTTATGCTGGTAGACAACGCGGTACAAAAAGAACAGGCACAAAATATGATTACGCTCATTTCCGTATTCGCGGGTGGATTTATCGCCCTCATCACGCTGATTTGTATGGCCAATATGTTCAATACGATTTCTACAAGCGTCGCGCTGCGCAGGCGGGAGTTTGCCATGCTGAAATCAGCCGGTATGACGCCGAAAGGCTTTGGCAAAATGATCCGGTATGAAAGCCTGTTTTACGCCATTAAAACACTGTTGTATGGCCTGCCGGTCAGCTTTTTGCTGATGGGGCTGCTGCAAAAAATACTGGGCAGCAACTTTGAAGTTTCTTTCCGCTTCCCATGGATTCCACTGCTTTGCGCGGTAGCGGGGGTGTTCGCCATCGTGGGGATGACGATGCTTTACGCAAGCTCCAAGCTCAAAAAAGATCAGATTATTGATGCACTGAAAGACGATAATATATAGCAAAATGTTGAATGCGGTTCGCTTTTTGGCGGGCCGCATTTTTAAAATTGCCTAAAAATAGGCAGCAGAATGGGCGCGATCGGCCCTTACGCTTTGATATGAGCCGCTGATAGTCAGCTTTTGCACTGCAATTTACCTCATGCGAAAAGAGGGAAGAATAGCCTTTATTAAAACGACGGATGTGATATAATAGCATCAAACGAAACGTTTGATGCATTGGGAAAATGACTGTCGGCGCGGCGCTGTGTGCCGCGCCGGTAGAGCGCGATATTTTAGAAAGAAGGGAAGCTGCACATGAAGGCTTTTATGGGCGATGATTTTTTATTGGACACCGAAACGGCGCGCACGCTCTTCCGGGAGGGCGCGCAGGATACGCCGATTTTTGATTGGCACTGCCATCTCTCCCCGAAGGAAATTTATGAGAACCGCGAGCCAGAGGATATCGCGGCGTTATGGCTGGGCGGCGATCACTACAAATGGCGCGCCATGCGCTCCTATGGCATTGCGGAGCCATATATTACTGGCAACGCGAGCGGGTATGAAAAATTTAAGGCTTATGCCTCTATGATGCCCGCCTGCATCGGGAACCCCCTCTACCACTGGTCGCACCTGGAATTGAGGCGGTATTTCGGCATTGAGGAAACGCTGAGTGAAAAAACGGCGGATACCATCTGGCGCCGCGCAAACGAGATCATCCGCGCAGGCGGCTTCACTCCGCGCGAGCTGATTGAAAAGTCAAATGTAGCGGCCCTATGCACCACGGACGACCCGGCCGACACGCTGGAATACCACCAGCTGCTCAAGGCGGAAAAAGGCTTCAACTGCCGTGTGCTGCCCGCCTTCCGGCCCGATAAGGCACTTGGCATTGAACAGCCCGGCTTCCCGGATTGGATTTCTGTGATGGAGCAAACAGCGGGCGAGGGCATCGGTTCCTTTGCCACCCTGTGCGAAGTGCTCAAGAAGCGGATCGCTTTTTTCGATTCCCTCGGCTGCCGCGCCAGCGACCATGCCTTTGGCCGCGTGCCTTACGCGGAGGCGACGGAGCTTCAGCTGGAGGAGATTTTTGAAAAGGGCGTGGCAAGGGCTCCCCTTTCGCAGTGGGAAATGGATGCCTACCGCACGGCGCTCCTGCAAGCGCTGGCACGCGAATACGCCCGGCTGGGCTGGGGCATGGAGCTGCACATTGGCCCGATGCGCAACAACAATACGCGCATGTTCCAGGCGCTCGGCCCGGATGCGGGCTTTGACTCCTGCGCGGACGACGCGGCGGCGCAGAACCTCTCGCGTTTGCTCGACAGCCTCGATGTGGAGGGGAATCTCCCCCGGACGATCCTCTTTGCGCTCAATCCAAAGGATAACTATGTGCTGAGCACCATGCTCGGCAATTTCCAAAACGACGACGCGCCGGGCAAACTCCAGTTCGGCTCCGCCTGGTGGTTTAACGACCATATCGACGGCATGCGCGAGCAGCTGCGCACGCTTGCCAATACCGGCGTGCTGGGCCGGTTTGTCGGCATGGTGACGGATTCCCGCTCGTTTTTATCCTACCCGCGGCATGAGTATTTCCGCCGCATCCTCTGCGGCATGTTGGGCGAGATGGTGGAGGCGGGCTGGTATCCGGCGGATTTGGATACGCTCACCCGGATCGTGCGGGATATCAGCTACGAGAATGCGGTGCGGTATTTTGGAATATAAATAATTGGAAAACGGAAAAAGAGCTCCCCTTCCACTGTTCGTAGGAAGGGGAGCTCTTTGTAGTGTGGATGTTACCAGATAATTTTACATGGATGAAATACTCATCTACTTGTAAATAAAAACAAAAAATAGAATATTTACTATTTTATTTTCCATAAATGTTGACTATAGAATGGAAAAGATTTATGATACAAGAAAAAGGAGGATGATATGGGCGGAATTGAGAATCGAGGAAATTCGTTTGAGTCAGGCAGAGAAAGGATGGTCAAAAGATGAAAAGAATGATGAAAGTATCGATTGCTACACTGCTTCTGCTGGCCTATTCCGTTGTTCTGATGCAGAGCTTTGCCTACAGCGCGATTACGGAAGAGCAGATGGATGCGTTTCTGGCCGAACAGGGCGCGCCGGAGATTGTGATTCAAAAATTGCCCTTTGATTTAAAAAAGCGCATCTACCTCGGCGAATCGACAATCGAGGTGGGGGAGCCGACCTATGGCGTGTTCACGGACGATTATAGGGTGGAATATAAACTGGAAAACGGGCAGGTCGTGATGGATGAGCAGAGTCGGGCGCAGCTGAAAAAGCTCCTCAGCGATGAGGAAGCCGTGGCAAACGTGCTGCTCTCCAACGAGCAGGCGGAGGCAGGGAAGCCGGTCAGGCTCGCGGCGAATGTGAAAACGGAACAGGATGCGGTGGCTGCGCATAAAGCAGAGGTCGGCACATATCGAGCGGCAAACCTTGAAAAAATTCAAAGCTTAAAGGCGATGCCCGAGGAAGCTGTGGTGAGGACAATGAGAAATTGGGAAAGCACAATTGTTTGTGTTCATTTTTCCTATATCGATAAAGTAAGCAAAAAGATTTTAATGTATACTTGGGATTGGCGATATAAACCGTTCTATACGTTGACTGATAAGGCGGCAATAGCATGGAGTGGTAGTTTTACAGGAATGCCAGACACATTTCGATGGGTATACCGGGGATACGATAATTACATTGATGATTATTTGGTTGGTGAATTTTATGGTAGTAACTATACGGATTACAGCCCAAATATTGGGGTAGGTACAGAAATTGACATCAAACGAACGCATAATGGTTTAGAAATCAGCAGACATGTTGGAATGTTGATGGTTTTTCTGACGAAGCACACGGCAGATAATTCGATTGAATCGGCAGTGGGCAGGTATTATCATAAGTACATTGCGTTATTACCGAGTGGCTCTTTGGGATTTTCGGCCAATGGAGGAAGCGCATCAATCTCAATCAGTTGGGAGAAAGCTTATGATAAAGCGCCTGATGCAGGATGTGCGTTTCGGGCGATTACAGAGGGGTGAATCGTGTGAAAAGACTTTTACTAGGTATTGCATTTACAATTGCGGGAGCCGGTTGTCTTTCCTTTCCTGAAATAGCACCATTTTTTATGGTACTTGGTCTCGTGTTCATTTGCATTGGTTTATTATTTGCTATTAGCGGAGCGGCAAAAAAGGAACCGAAAGATCAATAATATTTGTAATTCAGGTGAGGGTATGAAAATACTGATCTTAGGTGAATTGTTGTTTGAGCAAGTGTCAGTATGATAGCGGCTTGGGGGCGGATTAACACCTGATGGATTTGCTGTTATGGCACTCGGCTTGCTTCTCTCCGTTATCGGAGTCATCAAAAAGGATAAACCAGACAAATAAAATACTGATAACATAACCCCCGCACGTCTCCATTGCAAAGAGGCGTGCGGGGTCATTTTGTAATTTTGATTCAATCTGATTGTAATAAGCCTTTTTACCGCAGCTTCTTCAAATCCTCTTCCGCCAGCGACGCGAGGTATTCATCATACGTCTCCTTGCGGTCGATCACGCGGTCGGGCAGGATTTCAATGATCCGGTCCGCGATCGTCTGCACAAACTGATGGTCGTGCGACGTGAAGAGCAGCGTGCCGGGGAAGCTGATGAGCCCGTTATTCAGCGCCGTGATGCTTTCGAGGTCCAGGTGGTTCGTCGGCTCGTCGAGAATCAGTACGTTCGCACCGGAAACCATCATTTTGCACAGCATGCAGCGCACGCGCTCGCCGCCGGAGAGCACCTTGGCCTTTTTCGTCGCCTCCTCGCCCGCGAAGAGCATCCGGCCGAGCCAGCCGCGAATATCCGTTTCCAGCTGCTCGCGGGAGAACTGGCGCAGCCAGTCGATGAGGGAGTATTCGCAGCTGTCAAAAAACGCGGAGTTATCGCTCGGGAAGTAGGAGAGCGAAGTGGTCACGCCCCATTTATAGCTCCCTTCATCCGCCTCCAGCTCCCCGGTGAGAATCTGGAAAAGCGTGGTTTTCGCCACAGTATCCGATCCGACGAAGGCCACTTTTTCATTCGGGCGGATCGTAAAGCTCACATGGTCGAGCACTTTGCGGCCGCCAATGGTTTTCGTTAAGTCCGTCACGGTCAAAAGATCGTTGCCCACCTCGCGGTCCGGCTTGAAGGCCACAAACGGATAGCGGCGGGAGGAAACAGGCATGGATTCGATATCCAGGCTTTCGAGCAGCTTTTTGCGGCTGGTCGCCTGCTTGGATTTGGAGGCGTTTGCGCTGAACCGGGCGATGAATTCCTGCAATTCCTTCTTTTTGGCCTCCGCCTTTTTGTTCTGCTCGCGCAGCTGGCGCTGGGCCAATTGTGTGTATTCATACCAAAAGTCGTAGTTGCCGACATACATGGCGAGCTTGCCGTAGTCGATATCGACAATATGCGTGCATACCTTGTTGAGAAAATGCCGGTCATGGGAGACGACGATCACCGTGTTTTCAAAGTCGAGCAAAAAATCCTCCAGCCACTGGATGGCGGCGAGGTCGAGGTGGTTCGTCGGCTCGTCCAGCAGCAGGATATCCGGGTTGCCGAAGAGCGCCTGCGCGAGGAGCACCTTCACCTTGTCGTCGCCGTCGAGCTCCTTCATTTTCACATCGTGCTTCTCGTTTTCAATGCCGAGGGCATTCAAAAGGATTTCCGCGTCGCTCTCCGCACTCCAGCCGTCCATCTCGGCGAATTCGGCCTCCAGCTCGCTGACGAGCAGGCCGTCCTCCTCCGTAAAGTCCTCTTTGGAATAGAGGGCCTCTTTTTGATCCATGATGTCCACGAGCTTTGGGTTGCCCATGAGCACCGTGCGGATCACATCGTATTCGTCGTATGCATAGTGATCCTGCTTGAGGACGGAGAGCCGCTCGCCGGGAGTGATATTCACTTCGCCCTTATTCGGCTCCAGCTCGCCGGAAAGAATTTTTAAAAAGGTGGATTTGCCCGCGCCGTTTGCGCCGATGATGCCATAGCAGTTGCCGGCGGAAAAGGTAACGTTCGCCCGCTCAAAGAGCACGCGCCCACCATATTGCAGGCTGACATTGGAGGTACTGATCATGAAAAGAGCTCCTTTTTTGGTAATAGAGGTTGCAAACATTGCAAACAATTTTCTATCATAGCATGGGAGGCTTGAAAAAGCAAGGTGTTACGCGGATTGCGGAACTGTTTGTGCCTTTTTTCAAAAAATTCTATTGACAGATGCAAAATCCCGGCATATAATAGCTACAAATCCAAATCGGCAAACCGATGAGTGAGAGTAGTACCCATGGCGAAACCTTTTTAAGAGAGCCGCAGGCGGTGTGATTGCGGCAGAGGATACCATGGCGAATGGACTTACGAGGGCAATCCGAGCCGGAGCGAACTTGGTTTCGTTTGCGGTTAGGTGCGACGGGGGCTTCACCCGTTACCAGCGAAGCGCGCATGGCAGTGCGTGAAACGAGTGGGCTTGTAGAATGTGCGAGCCAAGTCGGGTGGTACCGCAGGAGTGAATAAGGCTCTTGTCCCAACAGAAATGTTGAGACAAGGGCTTTTTTATTTTTAAAATGAGGATCAGGAGGGAGCGGCATGAGCGTTCCGGGTAAGCGATGGCGCAGAGGGAAGCAACCTCACGCCGGTCAAAGCCATTATTTTGATTAAAAGAGTTCAGAAAGGAAAGATCAGCATGAAAAAGTTTACGAAAGTATTTGCCCTTGCGATGAGCGCGATCCTGATCGTGTGCGCATTTGCCGCCTGCGCAGGGAAAGGCACAGGAGAAGAGAGCCAGAATGGGGGCGCGGCCTCCGGCGACGTGAAAAAAATCGGCATCATCCAGTATGCGCCGCACGCCTCGCTGGACAATTGCTATAAGGGCCTGATTCAGGGCTTGGAAAAGGCAGGCTATAAAGACGGCGAAACAGCGAAGATTGACTTCCAAAACGCCAACGGCGAGGATCAGATGGCAACGCAGATCGCCAACAATATGGCAGCTCAGAAATATGATCTCATCATCGGCATCGCAACACCCGCCGCAACGGCCGCTTACAGCGCGGCGCGCGGCGCCAATATCCCCACGGTGTTCTGCGCGGTATCCGACCCGGTGGCTGCAAAGCTCGTTACCTCCCTCGACAAGCCAGGCAACAACACAACCGGCACCACCGACCTACTGAACCTGGAAGCGCAGATGAAGATGATCCGCGCCCTCCAGCCGGAAGCGAAAAAGATCGGCATCCTCTACACGACGAGCGAGGCGAACTCCGTTTCCCACTTAAAGCAGTTCAAAGAGCTCGCGCCGAAATACGGCTTTGAGATTGTGGATATGGGCGTGCAGAGCGCGGCCGATATCCCGCAGGCCGCTGCAACGCTTGCCGCGAAGGTGGATTGCATCAATAATTTTACAGATAACAACGTGGTCAATAACCTCGGTGTGCTACTGGCGAAAGCGAATGAAGCGGGTATCCCGGTATACGGCTCGGAGATCGAGCAGGTGGAAAAGGGCTGTCTTGCCTCTGAGAGCCTCGATTACGTCGCCCTCGGGGAGGAGACGGGCAAGCTCGCGGGCCAGGTGCTCGGCGGCGTGGATGCGGGCAGCATTTCGGTTGCCCGCGTGAAGGATAGCGCCCCGGTCTATAACAGCGATGTGCTTGCGAAATTCAAGCTGACGCTGCCGGATGCCTACAAGGATGCGCAGAAGGTGACGACTGCCTCCTGATGGGCTTGCAGCATTGGATCATTCGGGCTGGCGTGGGGTTCCGCGCCAGCCCATAGGTCTCTTTTTTCAGATTCTGGAGATCAGGCGTCTAGTATAAAACGGCTAAACCTGACGCCCGCTGTCCGTGATCTGACATCTGTAATCGGAAAGTTGGGTTCCCAAATGAATGAACTGTTTGGCATTTTGAAGGCCACGCTGGAGGAAGGGTTCGTCTATGCGATCCTCGCCTATGGCGTGTACATCACCTATAGCATCCTGGATTTCCCGGATTTGTCCGTCGACGGTACGGTGCCGCTGGGCGCGGTGCTCACAGGCGTACTGATTTTGCAGGGTTTCAACCCCTGGCTGTGCGTCCTGTTCTCCTTTGTGGTGGGCGCGCTGGCGGGCTGCGTGACCGGGCTTTTGAATGTGAAGCTTAAAATCCGGCCGCTGCTGTGCGGCATCCTGGTGATGACCGCGCTGCTTTCTATCAACCTGGTGCTGGTGATGAAGGGGACGGGAGGCTTATCGCTCGTTTCGTTCTTTACCTCGCCCACGATCTTCTCGAGCGCACCCGCGTCCCTCTTGCCGGAATCAGTAGGCGGCTATACGCTGCGGCCCATCATCGTGGCGCTGGTGATTGCAATTGTCTGCAAATATGCGCTCGATTGGTTCCTCTCCACCAAATCCGGCCTGCTGCTGCGGGCCGCGGGCAACAATGAGCAGTATGTCACGATGCTCGCGCGCAGCCCTGGCTCCTCCAAGATTCTCGGCCTCGCCATCGGCAACGGCTTCGCCGCCATGGCTGGCTCGATCATCGCGCAGCAGAAGGGCTCCGCCGATTTGCAGATGGGCGTCGGCATGGTGGTGATTGGCCTTGCATCCGTCATCATCGGGCTGAGCCTGTTCCGCCGTGTGCGCTTCCTGCGTGCAACCAGCAAGGTGCTGCTTGGTGCGATCCTCTATAAGGCGTGCCTTTCCATCGCGCTCGCGCTGGGCTTGCCCACACAGTATTTAAAGCTTTTGATGGCAGTGATCTTCACGCTTGCATTGCTTTCCACCACGATGTTCGGCAGAAAGGGGGGCGCGCGCCATGCTAAAGCTTGACCAGATCACAAAAAAATTCCACATCGGCACACCGGATGAAACGACGCTTTTTGACCAGTTCAGCTTTGAAGTGCAAAAAGGCGAATTTGTCTCCATCGTCGGCTCCAACGGCTCCGGCAAGACGACGCTTTTGAATATCATTTGCGGCTCCCTGCCTGTCGAAGGCGGCAAGGTCTTTTTTAAGGATCAGGACATCACCCGCATGACGGAATTCAAACGCGCGGACAAGATTGGCCGCGTGTTTCAGGACCCGAAAAAGGGCACCTGCGATGAGCTGACGATTCTCGAAAATATGGCGTTGGCGGATAATAAACATAAAGCCTACGGCCTGACCCGTGGAGTGAATAAGCGCCGGATGGACTATTATCGCACCTTGCTCGAAACCTGCGGCATGGGTTTGGAGGACCGGCTGAATGTGAAGGCCGGCACGCTCTCCGGTGGCCAGCGGCAGGCGCTTGCGCTGATTCTCGCCAATATGACGGACATTGAGCTTTTGATCCTCGACGAGCACACCGCCGCGCTCGATCCGAAATCCTCCGAGACCGTGATGCGCATTACGGATAAACTCGTGAAGGAAAAACAGGTGACCTCCCTCATGGTCACGCATAACCTGCGCTTTGCGTTGGAATACGGCAACCGCCTTGTGATGATGCACGAGGGCCGCTGTGTGCTCGATGTGAGCGGGGAGGAGAAGCAGAAGCTGGAAATTGACGCGCTGCTCAAGGTGTTTAATGAAATTAGCGTGGAGTGCGGGAATTAAATTCAAATTAAAGAAAGTTTTAGGCTCAGATGCGCAGGAAGATACCCGCAGGCTGCATCTGAGCCTTCATATATTCGCCCGAAGCCACGCTTTTTTACAGTTTGTCCCCATGGAGGCGTGCTGTTCAACAAGAAAGGAGAAAGACACATGAAGAAAAGGCTGTTTCGACGCTTTCCCAAGAAGAAGGCATCAGAGCCGCAAACGTTGTCAGGCTATATTAAGGCGCACTACGAGCAATACGATGAGCAGGCCCGTTTTTCGACACAACATGGGCAGGTGGAATTCCTGACGACGATGCGTTATATTGAGCGCTATTTGAAGGCGGGCATGCGCGTGCTGGAGGTGGGCGCGGGAACGGGGCGCTACTCGATCGCTTTGGCAAAGAAGGGGTTTACAGTGGATGCGGTAGAGCTTGTAGAGCATAATATTGAGGTGTTTCGAAGCCGGATTCCACGGGATTTATCGATCAACCTGCGGCAGGGGAATGCCATGGATCTCTCGTTTTATGCGGATGAAACGTTTGATATGACGCTGATTCTAGGGCCGCTTTACCACCTGTTTGACAAGGAGGATAAGCGCAAGGCGGTTTCTGAGGCACTGCGGGTGACGAAAACAGGCGGTGTTATATTTTTTGCCTATTGTATGAATGAGGCGACCATTTTCAACTGGGGCTTTCTGAAGAAAAACATTCAAAAAGGGCTGGAAAATGGAATCATCGATGCGAAAACGTTTCACTGCCTCTCGAATCCATCCCTCATCTTTGAACTGTATCGAAAAGAGGATATTGACGAATTGATTGCCGGTCTGCCGGTGGAGCGCCTGCACTTCCTCGCAACGGATCTGATGGCGAACTATTTTCTGAAGCAGATTGACGCAATGGATCAGGAAACGTTCAACCTCTATCTGCGGTATCATTTTAGTATTTGCGAGCGGCCGGATGTAACCGGCCTTTCCGACCATACCTTAGATATCCTTCGTAAAACGCATGGAGTGAGAGGATAAGCACAATGGCCATTTATGATAAGTGTGCGTGTTGAACAGGAATGTTGCAACAAAAAAGCAGAAAAACAGTTATCGTGCAGGCCGTATAAATTATGGAGGAATCCTTGTGGAGAATTCCCCTATCTTTTTTACCGCCGGAATCGTATCATAAAAGTAGAAGAAAAGCCGAAACGTGTTGCAGAGCAATTCGGAAAGGAAGGTGAACTTTTACGATGAAAAAATTATTCCTGATCGGACTTTGCCTTTGCCTCATGCTTGCCTGCGCGGCTTGCCAGGGCGCAGAGCAAAAGCCAGCAGAAACGCCGTCCGATCGCAGTGCAGCCGAATCCGTCTCCCAAAAGGCGGCGGGAGCGTCATCAGAACAAAGCGTGACGCGGCCGAGCGCTACGGCTACGGAAATCCCAAATGTTCCCTCTACCGATGCAGCTCCGGCTTCCACTTCGGCTGCACAACATGCGGTGCAGGCGGTCGCGCTGTTTTCCGCCAAACAGGCGGGAGCGATTGACTGCATTGTTTATCGGGCAAACGGAAGCGTGGCGTCAGATAAACAAGCGGGAAAAACCTATGAATTAAAAACGCAGGAGGAGATGGCTCCAGTTCTCAAGGCGGTACAGCAGAAAATATGGACGATGACAAAAGACTCCTGGGCAATCAAAACGCTCCCCTCTGCCCCTTATTACACGCTGCTTCTTCAAATGAATGGTGAGGTTCAATTGGAATTGGGGCTATGCGGAGATTTGGAGCAGGCAGGTTATATTGTGGTGAAGGAAAATGGGAAGCTAACCTGCTATAAGGTGCCTGTGGCAACCTACCAGCAGCTCGTAAAGGCCCATACGTTCTCATAATATTTGGCAGCTGAATCGTAAAAAACAGTCCGCCGTATGGGATACTGTCACGATCCCATACGGCGGCGTTTTTGTTGGATTTCAAATTTGCCGGCAGTTTCAAGACATGCTTTCTGAATCTTCAAACGGAGGGCTGTTTGCGCGTTGGTAATAGCTATTTGAGATTCACTGCCAGCATGTCATTTTCTTCGTCCTTCGCTGTTTGTGCGGGATCCTGCTTTTTTGTGCCCCATTGTTTCGCAAGGCGGATCATCTCGCCGCCGACGTCGCCGCGCATTTCCACATAGGTTCCCTTCGCCTGCTGGCGTTTCGTGGCCTTTGTTTTCCACAGCAGCAGCACCGCGCCGCCCAGAATTGCGCACGCGCCGACGATTACCGGCATCAGAATGCCGTGCGGCGTGTGGGAGATGGAACGCATCGGCTGGAGGAAGGAGGTATACCAGTCGCCCTCCAAAAACAGGGCGATTTTTTCTGGCGCGGTATAGAGCGTGTTCGCAAGCCCCGCCGCTCCGCTGAGCAGCCCGGTCAGCGAGCAGGTGAGAACGTAGCAGGGGATCACCCGAAATGGATCTCGGCAGGCATAGGGCGCGGCAAAGATAACGGTGAGCTTCATGTTGTCAAAGAAGGCGTTGATTGGGCCGGACATGGCGAGGTTTGCGTCGTCCCCGTCGAAGTGTGGGCCCTTTTTAGTGATCAAATGGAGCAGCCAGGCGAACAGCGGAATCCAGCCCGTCGCCGCAAAGCAGAGGCCGAAGGTGGTCATCAGCGCCGTGTTGCCCGCAACGGCGGCATCCGTCGCCACAGAGAAGGCCGCCGCTGAGACGGGGCCGATCGTATCGAAGCCGACCATCGCGCCCATCATCAGCCCGCCGAGAGCAGGGGAGGTGCCCCATGCCTCCTTCAACACCGGCTGCAAGGCATCCGCCAGCGCGTTGAAGGGAACAGCGATCCCATAGTTGATCACAAGATAGGTCACCGCCGCCGCAATTACCGGCATGATGAGCACATAAACCAAGAAGTCCGGCAGGCCGATCACCGTGGTGCCGTCCAGCTCGGCGAGAGGTTTTATTTTTTTGCCCAGCGCGGCTACGGGCCGGTCAAGCTTCGGGCCGAGCTTTGCCTTGATGCGTTCCCAAAGGATGAACAGATATTTGATGAGGTAGCCGAGCAGCAGCGCCATGATAAGATAGCCGAGGTAGCCGATGTTCACACCGCCTCCTCCGGCATTCGGGACGGTGAAAAAATTGCTGTACAGCGGCACGGAGAATTCGCCGCCGTTATATTGCCCCGCAAAGTGGGAAAATAGGATGCTCAGCGTCAATGCGGGCGCGATGGCAGGGAGCCCCGCGATCAGGTAGGACAGGATCAGAACAAAGGCGACAAAGAAAAAGTCGGTCGCCCAAAAGAATAGATGCCACAGCATTTCGGAGATGGCGCTGCCGGGCTTTAAAATTTGTACGCCGAAAATGTTGCCGACGACAAACAAAAATCCAGCCCCCAGCGCGCCGAACAGCAGGATCAGCAGGGAGATGCCGGTTGCGCGATAAACATGCTTTTTTAGCTTCATCACTTCGTTTCTCAATTTGTTTTCTCCTCTCATGCAGCATAGATTTATGCTATTTAAAAATTATATCATGATGAAAGCTATATGTAAATAGGGCATAATCCGCATTTGGTTTTTTTATTTTTTATATAAGATGCGCAAAAACGGCATTTCACTGCAGGAAGGGGCTAAGAAAATATTGCAAATGCAGGTTTTCACGCTTATAATAAAGAAAATAGAACAAAAAGGAGCTGTTCGACATGCAGGAAATCACCATTGAGCGCACACAGCATCCGAAGCAGAAGCCGACGGATCAAACCAGGCTGGGCTTCGGAAATTACTATACCGATCATATGTTCCTGATGAACTATGACGAGGGCAAGGGCTGGCACGATCCGCGCATCGTTCCCTATGGGCCGATCGAGCTTGATCCCGCCGCGATGTGCCTGCATTATGGCCAGGAGGTTTTTGAGGGCCTGAAGGCTTACCGCACGGAGGATGGGCGCATCCTTCTCTTCCGCCCGGACCGCAACATGGCCCGCCTGAACAGCTCGAATGAGCGCCTTTGCATCCCGGCAATCGATGAGGCGTTTGCTGTGGAAGCGATCAAAAAGCTCGTGAGCGTGGATCAGGATTGGATTCCCACAGCGGAGGGCACCTCTCTCTACATCCGTCCGTTTATTTTCGCTACGGAGGCGCAGGTTGGCGTTCATCCGGCGCAGGAGCTGCTCTTTGCCATCATCCTTTCCCCGGTTGGCGCCTATTATCCGGAAGGGCTTAACCCGGTGAAAATCTATGTGGAGGATAAATATGTCCGCGCGGTGCGCGGCGGCATGGGCTACACCAAAACGGGCGGCAACTACGCCGCCTCTCTCAAAGCGCAGGACGAGGCCGAGAAGGTCGGCTATACCCAGGTGCTGTGGCTTGACGGTGTGGAGCGCAAATACATCGAAGAAGTCGGCACGATGAATGTATTCTTTGTGATCGATGATGAGATCGTCACTCCTGAGCTGCAAGGCAGCATTCTGCCGGGCGTAACGCGCATGTCCTGCATTGAGCTGTTGAAAAAGCAGGGCTACAAGGTCAGCGAGCGCAGGCTCTCCATTGAAGAGGTTGCTAAGGCGGCGGATGCGGGCAAGCTCAAGGAGGCCTTCGGCAGCGGTACAGCGGCGGTCATCTCCCCGATTGGTGAGCTGAAGTGGGATGAGAAGGTTATGACGATCAACAACGGAGAGATCGGCACGATCTCCCAGCATCTCTATGATACGCTCACCGGTATCCAGTGGGGCAAGCTTCCGGATCCCTACGGCTGGACGGTAGAGGTAAAATAAATATCTGTTTCAAGAGAGCACGGTGGCGGGCAGCAATGCTCGCCACTTTTTCATGCCCTATTGAAAGAGAAATAGCCGGCCTGTGGGTGCAATCCACGGGCCGGCTATTTTTGTGCTAGATAGGATTTCGGTTGGTGCCTATTTACTGTATTGCAGGGAGGCGTCATCCACATAGAATCCACCTGTGCAGTATAAGCCGCCAATTTTTGCCGTGACCGTCTTAGTTCCGGCAGGCGCGTTGAGCCTTGCCGAGGCAAAGGCCCATGCGCCGTTGGAGTTGGAGATGGCTGGGCTTGCGGCAGACGCAAGAATTCTTCCATTTGCGTCTTTTGCCTCCAGCAGCAGGAATGCGCCGGTGCCGATCAGGTTCGTTTCCGTTTTGATATAGGCGGAGAAATCGTATGTTCCGCATCCGGAGGTGATGTCTTGCGAAAGATAGCTGTTGAACGCTTCAGAGGCAAAATAGCCCATGAAGACCGACTGCGAGCCGGAATGCGCCTGTGAGGTGGTCGTTAGGGCGAGGGAGGCGCCCTGATGCATCCAGCCGGATAGGCCGCTTTCAAAGCCGCGGTTTGCCAGGAGCTCCTGCGGCTGGGGGTCCGGGTTCGGCCAGAAATCGTCAAATCGTACGAGGGAAATGTTATCGATAAACACATCCGGAGCATCAAAATTTTCAATAGCAAATGCGACTTCTCCTGGATCCTGCATTCGTATGGTCACACTTTTCCATTGATTGGCCAGTTCCATAGGCTCCGTCTCATAAACTTCTCCCGATGTGAGGGAGTGAACGCGAAATACACATGGAATGGAGTTCTCGTCCAACGTCCTGACGGAGAACGTGAGAATGTATTCGCCAGACTCAAGCGACGGGCCCATCAAATTCAGGCTGTTCCCGCCGGAAACGTAGGCGCAGTATTCTCCCTGCATTGCAATTTCAGGGTCTTGAACAATATCCCCTTCCATATTCCATTCATCCCAAACACCTTCCAGGGAAGTGCCCTCGCATAAAGTCAGGCATACATCGTCCATCCAGAAGCCAACCTGAGTGGGATCGAGTGAAGTGATTTCAATCAGAACACTCTCTCCAGCGGAGGCTTCAAAGAGCACGTTCTTTTTATCCCATACGCGGCCGTTATTCGAAAATGAGACGGTGCTGTCGCCAATGCGGATGGTTACCAGTTCGGCGATGGTTGCGAAGTAACCTGAAAACTCATAGATGCCTGAAACCGGAATTTCGACTTCCTGATAGATGAGTGTCGGCTTATCGCTGTTGTATTGAAGGTATCCCATACAACTGTCGCCAGAATGCGGTGCAAAGGTGTCGTTTCCCGTCGTAAGATTCAGTGAAAACGTGTTATCGTCGCAGAGCCACTCGTTCTGATCGCTCCCGCCTTCTTCCATGCCTGGATTGGGCAGCAGGTTGCCGGCTGGGTCAAATTCTCCTGTGCCTGCGGCGAAAGCAGCAGCAGACCAAATACCCAAGCACAAACAGCAGCTTAAAATGACCGATACCCATTTTTTGATGTGTTGTTTCATGATATTACACCTCCTATTTTTTGGAACATATCTAATATACTATATATTTCCTCTTATGCAAACTATATTTTACATATATCGTCAAAGCAAAACGATATAACCTTAATTACTCAGAATTATGAAAAAGATAAAAATGAATTTTTGTCAGGCTTCTCCCGATCGAGTGTTTGCAAAGCAAGGACAACGCATGAATGCAAAATGGCCTGCCTTCAGCTTTGTATTCCGAAACGCAGGTCTTTTTTCTATATCAATATTTTCTGGGACGAATCGCACTGGCAAAGAGTATAGTGGAAACCGTATAGCCTGGCCCTGCTCGCCCAAAATTTTTTGAAGAAAGGATTGACAAGTTAGTTAGCATATGCTAACATAGATGCGGTTAGAAATAGCTAACCATATCTATGTTTGTTTTGTTTGACACAGGTTATACAGGTTTCATGAAAGGCGGGAGGGATTGATGATGCCGTTAACATTTGCAACTGTTGGGGAAGAGAACATGATCCGGAAGGTCGGAGGCAATCCGGAGATCAGGGCGCACCTTGAAAATCTCGGGTTTGTCATAGGCGGAACGGTAACGGTAGTTTCCACCATAGGGGGAAATCTAATCGTGAATGTGAAGGATTCCCGTGTGGCGATCAGCCGTGGGATGGCGAGTAAGATTTTGATATCATAGTGTCAAACGGGCCGTTTGATGCATGGGAAGGAGGAAGCGGTATGAAAACACTGAAACAAGCGAAAATTGGAGACACGGTGACGGTAGTGAAGCTGCATGGCGAAGGGGCCGTCAAGCGAAGGATTATGGATATGGGGCTTACCAGGGGCACGCAGGTTCATGTGCGCAAAGTAGCTCCGCTGGGCGATCCGGTGGAGGTTACTGTGCGCGGCTATGAGCTGTCGCTCCGGAAAGCGGACGCTGAGATGATCGAAGTGGAATGATCCATGAGCAATGAGAAGGGGCAGGGGGCGCTGCCTCTGTTTTTTGGCGCATAAGTTAGCGTATGCTAATCATAATCAGGAGAAGGAGAATCGCAATGGATATCAGAATTGCCCTGGCAGGCAACCCAAACAGCGGCAAAACAACCCTGTTTAACGCGCTGACGGGTTCCAACCAGTTTGTGGGGAACTGGCCCGGTGTCACGGTTGAAAAAAAGGAAGGCAGGCTGAAAAAGCACGATCAGGTTATTATCATGGATCTTCCAGGCATTTACTCCCTGTCCCCCTATACTTTGGAAGAGGTCGTGGCGCGAAACTACCTGATTCATGACCGCCCGGATGCGATCCTGAATATCATCGACGGCACGAATCTGGAGCGAAATTTATATTTGACCACGCAGCTCACGGAGCTCGGCATCCCTGTGGTTGTGGCCGTCAATATGATGGATGTTGTAAACAAGAGCGGCGACAAAATCTATATTGACGAGCTTTCTCGCCAGCTGGGGTGCAAGGTGGTAGAAATTTCCGCGCTGAAGGGCACGGGCATCATGGAGGCGGCCGAGGAGGCCATCCGTGCTTCGCAGAGCACGAAAACCGTGCCGCAGCATCGCTTCAGCGGCGCGGTGGAGCACGCCATTGCCCATATTGAGGAGGCTGCGGTGCACGGCATGCCAGCCGAACAGCAGCGTTGGTATGCGATCAAGATTTTTGAGCGCGATGAAAAGGTGCTGGAGCAACTACAGCTTGATCCAGTGGTGCTGGGCCATATCGAAGAAGATATCAAGGCCGCGGAGAAGGAGATGGATGATGATGCGGAGAGCATCATCACCAATGAACGCTATCTCTACATAGCCTCCATCATCAGGGGCTGCTGCAAGCGAAGAAATGCGGGCAGGCTTTCCACCTCTGATAAAATAGACCGCGTGGTGACAAATCGCTGGCTTGCGCTGCCGATTTTTGCGGCGGTGATGTTTGTGGTTTATTTTGTCTCTGTCACAACAGTTGGCGGATGGGCAACGGATTGGGCGAACGACGGTGTTTTCGGCGATGGCTGGCATCTGTTTGGCATTGGCTCTTCCGCCTATGAAGAGGCGTCCGAAGCTTATGCCGTTCCCGGCGCGAAGGTGGAGGCGTTTGAAGCGGCGGCAGAAGAAAAAGGGATTGACCCTGCTGACCCCGTGCAGGCAAACGGCCTGACGGCGACCGCCAAGCTGTATGATGATAACGGTAATGTGGAAGAAGAAATCCCTGTTGATTATAACGGATATCTTGAAGCTTCCAAAATAGAAGAGCCAGACCCCGCTGCATACGGCGTATGGGTTCCCGGTATCCCCGGCCTTGTGGAGAAGGGGCTTCAAGCGATCCATTGCGCGGAGTGGCTGCAGCAGTTGATCCTGAACGGCATCATCGCCGGTGTGGGCGCGGTGCTCGGCTTTGTGCCGCAGATGCTGGTGCTGTTTTTGTTCCTTGCCTTCCTGGAATCCTGCGGATATATGGCGCGTATCGCCTTTGTGATGGATCGGATCTTCCGTAAATTCGGCCTTTCCGGCAAATCGTTCATCCCGATGCTGATCGCCACCGGCTGCGGTGTGCCCGGCATTATGGCCTCGCGGACGATCGAAAATGACCGGGATCGAAAAATGACGATCATGACCACCACCTTCATCCCGTGCAGCGCCAAGCTCCCAATCATTGCGTTGATTGCCGGCGCGCTGTTTGGCGGCGCGTGGTGGGTTGCACCCAGCGCTTATTTCATCGGTGTTTTCGCAATCATCGTATCCGGCATTATGTTGAAAAAGACAAAGATGTTTTCGGGCGATCCTGCCCCATTCGTGATGGAGCTGCCCGCCTACCACTGGCCGACGGTGGGCAATGTGCTCCGCTCCATGTGGGAGCGCGGTTGGTCCTTTATCAAGAAGGCCGGCACCGTGATCCTGCTCGCCACGATCTTCGTATGGTTCACCTCTTCGTTCGGCTGGGCAAACGGCTCCTTCGGCATGGTGGATATGGAGAGCAGCATCCTAGCCGTCATCGGCAATGCGATCGCCTGGATTTTCGCACCGCTCGGCTGGGGCACCTGGCAGGCTGCGGTGGCTTCCATCACAGGCCTGATTGCAAAGGAAAATGTGGTCGGCACCTTCGGCGTGCTCTTCGGCGGGTTTGAAGAGGTTGCGGAAAACGGCTGGCAGGTGTGGCAGAATGTACGCGCCGCGTTTACACCCCTCGCGGCCTACTCCTTCCTGATCTTCAACCTGCTGTGCGCGCCCTGCTTCGCCGCAATCGGCGCAATCAGGCGGGAGATGAACAGCGCAAAATGGACTTGGTTTGCAATCGGCTACCAGTGCGGCTTTGCGTATGCGTTTGCGCTGGTCGTCTATCAGCTTGGGATGCTCTTCACCGGAAACGGCAACATCATCGGCGCAATAGCGGCCTTTGCACTGGTTGCGATTTTCCTGTATATGCTGTTCCGGCGCTATCAGGAGAGCAATGTTTTGCAGGCAAAGGCGAAGGCTTAATCGGCTTTGGCAGTGCTTGGGCGCCTGTGAAGAAAGGAGGAATTCGGTTATGTTACAATTCTTTGCGGCCAATTGGGGCACGATTTTAATCGGCCTGCTGGTTGCGGCAGCAGTGGTTTTGATTCTTGCAAAGCTTTGGCGGGATCATAAAAAAGGCAAATCCTCCTGTGGCTGCAACTGTTCACAATGCCCCTCGTCCGGGATGTGCCACGCAAACCAAATGGATCATACATCCACTGAGAAAACACCGTAAAATTTACTTTTCCAAACAATACCCGCCCGGCTCTGATGAAAATTCGGAGCCGGGCACGGTTTTTTTGAGCGATCAAAAAGGAAATTCAGCATTTTTATTGCACCTAATTTTTAATATTTACCGTATTATGTTAAATCATACAAAACATAAATGGAATCTTTATGAAGTTTGACCATTTAAAAGTGATATATAATGTACTACAATAAAAACAGGTGATACATAAAAATATTGTATTACACTACAAATCGAAAGAAATGAGGAAGTAAAAATGAAAAAGCGCACTTCCAGCCGTATGTTTCGGGCAGCAGTCTCTCTATGCCTGGTGTTTGCCCTTTTCTGCACCATGGGCATGATGGCCTTTGCGCAGACGGATGACGTATTGGGCACGATCAGCGAGGTGTTCCCGGATGAAAACTTGGCGCAGGTGATGGCAGTAACGCTCAATAAGTCGGTTGATGATACCGTCACGCGCGGCGAGCTGGAGCGTGTCAGCTACATTGACGGCGCAAATTGCGGCATCAAGAGCCTTGAAGGGATGCAGTATATTTCAAAAGCTTCCCATGTATATCTTTCGGGCAATGCGATTGCGGACCTTCGTCCCCTCAAAAACCTTACGGAAGTAACAGAGGTTCACGGTATCAAAATCGGCGGGCAGGTCATCCGCTTGGAGCCGAAGCAGGTGAAGTTGGGCCGCCTGAGCGTTGACAACCCCACCCGCAGCACGCTTGGCGTTCGCGGCAACGTGATTGATCTGAATGGCGGTGTTTTGAATATCATCACCGGCGGCGTGGATTTTTACGGCCTGAAGGAGGCCGGTGAGGTTTCTTACGAAATCGGCGGTTGGATTTCCAACTCGACCAACCAGAGCTACAGCGCTACGATTATCCAGCCATATTATCTATAAGTTCTGATTGATTCCTTTCCAAATTCCCACACTCAAAACACGAACAAGCACCGGCGGAGTTGCTCTGCCGGTGCTTGTTCGTGTTAATGATCTATTTGAAGCCCTGTCGAACGGCAAATAGATCGAGTTAAATGCGCAAAAACGCTTTGCCTCGATCTCCTTTGCAAAAACATACTGTAAAATATTGACTGAATAGGATTCCTCCTATATAATTGACATGCGGTGCAAGCCGCACGGTGGCATTGCCCACCGGTGGTGGCATTGCCGAAACGGTAGGCAGTTAGCGCCTCACTTCTTGCGTATGTTTTGCGCGGGAAGGAGGTGATGCGCATGGAGTACATAGTAGTCATTTTAATCATGACCTTATTACTCGTTGTTGCAATAAAAAAAGACTAACTGCCCCAGTCGCTCAACTTGTGCAGTTAGTCTGATCAATTGAGAGGCGCTAACCGTCTATTACGGCAGTGCCATCGTTCATTTTTATTATATGGTTGAAATGATCGTTTGTCAATACCTGTCAGGGAAAAGATAGAGAAATCAATTTTACGTTCAAATCTCAGGTGAACTTCATAGGCGAACCATGTTCGCTTACAAATTACCTTCTAAAACGAATCATAAAACGAAAATGACCCTGAATGCATGTACATTCAGGGTCATTCTATCTCTGTCGGGAGATTATGGTCGCATCGGCGATATTCTATAATATCTTCAATAGGACATTGAAAATAACAACAAAGCTTGGCTAAGATATCCATGTCCAATTTGGTTGTGAGATCATCATTATACCATCGAGTTATAATGTCATACTGTACATCAATCGCTTTTGCAAGAATATGTCTGTTGATACCATGTTCTTCTATGCGCTCTTTTACTTTTAAATGTATGCTGCCGTAGTCTTTAATTTTAACAAGAGATTCTAGATTAATGTCTTTTTTCATTAATAATAATCACCGCCTTCCTACTTTTATATTATATCTAGCATATAATTGTATTGACAATTCCATTTTTAATATATAATATATAGATATTACTATTGTAAACATTATATCTTTAGATATGTAATGTTTATCTTTTTCGAGGGTATGGAACTTTCTCATCCGTTAATCCCAAAAGGTAATCCACACTGGTTCCATAAAAGGAAGATAGTTTTATTAGCATTGGAATTGAAATGTTTAATCTCCCCAGTTCGTAATCTGAATATGTTGTTTGGTGAATATTCAAATAGGACGCAATATCTTCTTGGGATAAATCCCGATCCTCTCGCAAGTCACGAATTCTTTGATACATAAATCATCAACTCCTTGATGTAAGTATGTATCAAGGGAATATCCCTTAGTCGATTATAAGGGATATTCCCTTAAATCAAGGAGGATGTTATGTGTTTTCTTGCTGTTTTACCGGCCATCGGCAAATTGCAAGCGATGATTTTTTGGTTTTGCAAAAGCGTTTGCAGAAAGCCATCAAATATTTCATCAAACAGGACGTGACCGATTTTTATGCCGGCGGCGCTTTGGGGTTCGACACCCTTGCGGCGCAGGCGGTGCTGAAAGCGCGGCGGTTCCACCCACAGGTCAGGCTGATTCTGGCGCTGCCGTGCCATGATCAGAATGCGCGCTGGAAGGAGGCGGACAGGAGGCTTTATGCCTCAATCTTGCAAAAGGCGGATCAGGTGGTTTATCTCTCTGAGCGGTATACAAGGAGTTGCATGTTCGAGCGGAACCGTTATCTGGTAGACCACAGTGATATTTGTATTTGTTATTGCGCAAGCGAGGAGGGAGGAACAGCCTATACGGTGCATTATGCAGAGCAAAAAGGAGTGCCCGTGGTAAATCTAGCATGGGAGGAGAAATGGAATCTAAAAGTGAACCGAATTCGCCCATGAAACCCCTCAAAACAAAAAAGGAGATGTTGACCATGCTCACACAAAAAATGCAGGAAACCATCCATCGATTCAAAAAGAAGCACACAACCGTTCTCACAGAGGAAGAAGCGCTGC
>OIZU01000172.1_pt1 | contig 66403 bp, 60 predicted proteins | sample 1588661 | NCBI WGS metagenome assembly OIZU01 (sample SAMN03283257) | human gut metagenome | biome: human-associated habitat; material: feces | host: Homo sapiens | place: USA | collected 2013 | reverse complement strand
TGCATTGCATGACGCGCATCTCGCAGCAAGAATGCAGAGGCATTCTTGAATATAAAAACAGTGGCAGAGGGAGGGATAAGAATGGTAATGGATCTGACAAAGGAACATCCTGATAAAACATTATGGAAGTTTCTGTTGCCAATGATGATAAGTGTGATGTTTCAGCAGTTTTATAATATTGCAGATAGCGTGATCGTCGGAAGATTTGCAGGGGAGGATGCATTGGCAGCTGTCGGGGCATCTTATCCGATTACGATCATTTTTATGGCTTTTGCTGTAGGAATGAATCTCGGAACATCGGTAGTTGTTTCACGCTTGTTTGGGGCAGGAGATAAAAAGGGTGTCAAACGTGCAGTGACCACTGCATTGACGGCGTGCTTGCTGCTTAGCATGATACTTTGTATTTTTGGGGTATTTTGTTGCAGGTGGATGATGAGTGCGATACATACGCCGGAAAACATTATGGCAGAAGGAATTTTATATTTACGGATCTATGTGTTCGGCTTTTTCTTTCTGATGTTTTATAATGTTTGCACAGGTGTATTTACAGCATGGGGAGATTCAAAGACACCGTTATATTTTTTGATTGGTTCATCAATCGGAAATATCATATTAGATTACATATTTGTTGCAAAGCTTTACTGGGGAGTTGCCGGAGTTGCCTGGGCAACATTTATAGCACAGGGAGGTGCAGCGATTCTTGCTCTTGTTACAATGTCTGTGCGACTTAGGCATATATCAAATGAAAAACAGCCATTTGTGGATAAACACTTATTGTGGCAGATTATAGAAATTGCAGTTCCGAGTATTATTCAGCAAAGTGTATTAAGTGTAGGAAATTTATTTGTTCAAGATATTGTGAATCGATTTGGCTCATCGGTGATTGCCGGATATTCGGGAGCAATCAAGCTAAATACATTTGCAATCAATACATTTATGTGTCTGGGTTCTTGTTTATCAAGTTATACAGCACAAAACATTGGAGCAGGAAAGCAGGAACGGATTCCATTGGGGTTTAAAACAGGAGTTAAACTGTCAGAGATTACAGTGATTCCATTTTTTATATTGTATTTTATATTTAGTCGTCAGATGATGGGATTATTTTTAGATGATAGAAGCATGGAAGCAATCCAGGCAGGAATCGCTTTTTTAAGAATTGTTTCTCCACTATATTTTATTATAGCGGTAAAATTGATGACGGACGGAATTATCAGAGGTGCAGGCGCCATGATGTATTTCATTATCGCAACAGTACCGGATCTAATTCTGCGAATTTGTTTCGCACTTGTTTTATCATCTCGTTTCGGTAGTACAGGAATTTGGATGGCATGGCCGTTTGGTTGGATTGTTGCAACAGTATTGACGATTATTTTTTATCAAAAAGTAAAAAATGGAAAAGTGAAAGAATAATACTTTTGAACTTTAAATTGACATGTTATAATTTACAAAGACAAATTGGATTTGTTAATAAAAGAAGGAGAATTCATATGATTTTAGCAATTGATATAGGCAATACAAATATTGTTCTCGGATGTGTAGACAATCAAAAGACATATTTTATTGAAAGACTTGCCACAAACAAGACGAAAATGGAATTGGAATATGCAATTGATATTAAGATGGTACTTGATATTCATGAGATTGATGTGGAGACATTAGATGGGGCAATTATCTGCTCCGTAGTTCCACAGATTACTTATGTGGTTAAAGAAGCTGCAGAGAAGATTCTGAAAAGAGAAACGTTAGTTATCGGTCCGGGAGTAAAAACTGGATTAAATATTTTGATCGATAATCCATCCCAGCTTGGAAGCGATCTTGTGGCAGGAGCAGTAGCTGCAATTGCACAGTATCCAACTCCACTTGCAGTATGTGATCTTGGAACGGCTACAACAGTTTGTGTCATTGATGCGAAGAAAAATTATCTGGGAGGTATGATTTATCCCGGAATCAATGTTTCATTGAATGCATTAACTTCCAATGCATCTCAGCTTCAGGGAATTGGTCTGGAAGCTCCGAAAAAAATAATCGGTAAAAATACGATAGATTGTATGAAGAGCGGAGTTATTTATTCAAATGCAGCCGCATTAGATGGCATTATTGATCGTTTGGAAGAAGAGCTCGGACAATCAATAACGGTTATTGCAACCGGTGGTCTGGCGAATAAAGTAGTCCCATATTGCAAGAGAAAGATGATAATAGATGAGGAACTGTTATTAAAAGGGTTGCAGATTATTTACGAAAAAAATAGAAAATAAAAGAGAAGAAATAAGAGGCAGAGTACACAGAGCGTGTTCTGCTTCTTTTTTATTTGAAAATAATTTATCAGCAAAGATGTAGTATTCAAAACTATATAAAAAAGAAATAAAAACAAGATTAGCTTGACATTTCAAAGAAAAATATTTATATTATAAAATAGTTTTAATATCAAAATAAATGAAAATGGGGTAATCAAATGAATAAAATAAGAGAAAAATTTCCAAGTTTAAAAATCGGAGAGAAAGAAGCAAGAGTTCCGATTATCCAGGGGGGAATGGGTGTTGGTGTCAGCCGTTCCTCACTTGCAGGAGCAGTGGCAAAAGAAGGCGGTGTCGGAATTATTTCCACAGCACAGATTGGTTATGATGAAGAAGGATTTGAAAAGGATCAGGCAAAAGCAAATCTAAAGGCAATACGTAAGCATATTGAACATGCAAAAGAAATTGCTAAAGACGAGAATGGAGAATGTCACGGTCTGATCGGTGTCAATGTAATGGTTGCATTGAAGCATTATCAAGAACATGTTAAAGCTGCAGTGGAAGCAGGCGCAGATGTAATAATTTGTGGGGCGGGGTTACCGCTGGATCTTCCGGAATTAGTGAAAGGAAGTGAAACTAAAATTGCACCTATCGTATCAAGTGCAAGAGCATGCAGACTTATTTTTCGTCAGTGGGACAGAAAATACAAGCGAACAGCAGATTTTATTGTAGTGGAAGGCCCGGCAGCAGGAGGACATCTTGGTTTTCACATAGATGAGTTGGAAGAATATGGTTATTTGCAGAAAAAAGATAAAGAAAGTATGGAGCAGGCAAATGAAAAAGGACAGGCTGCAATGGACGAAGAGATACAGGAAATTATTAAATTAAAAAAAGAGTATGAAGAAAAATACCAATGTAATATACCTGTGATTATGGCAGGTGGTGTTTTTGAGTACAAAGATGTGAAGCATGCATTCGAATTAGGAGCAGACGGAGTACAAGTCGCAAGCAGATTTGTTGCAACCTATGAATGTGATGCTTCTGAGGCGTATAAGCAGGCATATTTGCATGCAAAAGAAGAAGATGTACAAATAATTAAAAGTCCGGTTGGATTGCCGGGGCGTGCAGTACGTAACGCATTTGTGGAAAAGACAGAAAAAGAAAAATGTAAAATTCAAAAATGTTATCAATGTCTGGCAAAATGTAATCCTGCAGAAGTTCCATACTGTATAACAAAGGCATTGGTAGATGCAGTGAAAGGTGATGTAGAACAGGGATTAATATTTTGCGGCTCCAATGTAGGAAAAATCCAGGAAATGATGCATGTTGAGGATGTAATCAAAGAGTTGACAGGAGAAATAGAAAGATAGGACAGTGTATGATGTGCTGCGTAAAAAAATAATAAAAAATGCACAAAGTGGAAGGTGGAAACATATACTAAGCAGAGAGTGTATGAAAGTAGATATTACTGTTTGTAAAAATCATAAGAACAGTATCAAAGAGGGTAATCGTTTATGCTGGTGAAAATGATGCAGGAAGGTGTGCAGCGAAATAAAGACCAGGCAGTGGACAGGGGCAGGCTACAAATTAATGTAACATCAGAAATTACAGCTTATCCTATTGAAAATGCAACAATTTCAATCTCTTATACGGGTGTACCAAATAGTATACTAGAACAATTGCAGACGAACCAGGTAGGGCAGACAGAGGTTGTAGAGCTGGATACGCCGCCATTGGAATACAGTCTGGATCAGACAATAGAGGAGCAGCCATATTCAGAATATACATTGCAAGTGAATGCTCCGGGATTTGAACCAATCAGCATAGCAGGAGCTGAGATTTTAGCAGATGTTACAGCACTGCAGGATGTACGACTGCATCCGCTCGTAGAAGATGCAGAGCCGGAAGTGTATGTTATTCCGGCACATACATTATACGGAGAATACCCACCTAAAATTCCGGAAGATGAAATAAAGCCAATTGATGAAAGCGGGGAAATTGTACTTAGCAGAGTAGTAATCCCTGAATATGTTATCGTACACGATGGTTCGCCACGGGACAGCACAGCCACAAATTACTATGTGAAATACAAAGATTATATTAAAAATGTTGCATCGAGTGAAATATATGCGACATGGACAGAGAATGCAATTAGGGCAAATGTGCTGGCAATTATGTCTTTTACGTTAAATCGCGTTTATACAGAATATTATCGCAATCGGGGATACGATTTTACAATCACATCATCTACGGCATTTGATCATAAATGGATTCCTAAGCGAAATTATTTTGATACGATATCAACTATTGTAGATGAACTTTTTGCAGATTATTTGTCCAGACCGAATGTAAGACAGCCGATATTAACACAGTATTGTGACGGCAGAAGGGTGCAGTGTCCGAACTGGTTAACACAATGGGGCAGTCAAAGTCTTGGAGAACAGGGGTATTCGGCAATAGAAATCCTGCGATATTATTATGGCGATGATATTTATATTAATACAGCACAGGAGGTGTCAGGGGTTCCTTCATCATGGCCGGGATATGATCTGGAAAATGGGGCGAGCGGGGAGAAAGTACGGCAGATACAAGAACAATTAAATGTGGTGGCAGAAGCCTATCCGTTAATTCCTAAAATTGCAGTGGATGGGATATATGGACCGGCGACAGCAGAAGCTGTTCGTGTTTTTCAATCTGTATTTGGATTACCTCAAACCGGAGTGGTAGATTATCGTACCTGGTATAAAATATCAGAAATTTATGTAGGAGTATCAAGAATCGCAGAGCTTAGATAAAAGAACAGCTATAAGAATGACTAATTATAGAAATTTAGAAATTCTTATAGCTGAAAATATCTAAAAATTTTTTAGATAAATCAAAAAAAAAAGCTGTTAGAAATCGGTTGAATTATAAAAAAGGATATAGTATAATCTTAACAATTTGAGCAGAAGTAAAACAAAAAAGGTTATAATGCTTAAAGAAAATAGCACAATAAGATGAAGGGAGCAGATGAACAGATGAAAGCGTTTCTAATTTTAGAAGACGGAACCGTGTTTACTGGAACAAGCATAGGTTCAACAAAGGATATGATCAGTGAAATCGTATTTAATACCTCAATGACAGGATATTTAGAGGTGTTAACGGACCCTTCTTATGCGGGACAGGCCGTTGTGATGACCTATCCACTGATTGGTAATTATGGAATTACACCAGACATGGAATCGAGAAAGGCATGGCCGGACGGTTATATTGTTAAAGAATTATCTCGTATTCCTAGTAATTTTAGATGCCAGGGAACAATTCATGATTTCTTAAAAGAACAGGATATTCCGGGAATTGCTGGTATTGATACTCGTGCTCTTACTAAGGTTTTAAGAGAAAAGGGTACCATGAATGGAATGATTACAACAAACGAAAATTATAATTTAGAAGAGATTCTTCCTAAATTAAAAGCTTACACAGTAGGTGATGTCGTTTCTAAAGTAACCTGCGATGAGAAGTATACATTAGAGGGAACAGGGAAAAAAGTTGCCCTTTTAGATCTTGGAGCAAAGAATAATATTGCAAAATCATTAAATGAACGCGGTTGTGAGGTGACTGTTTATCCGGCACATACAACAGCAGAAGAAATCATTTCTTCTAATCCTGACGGAATTATGTTATCCAATGGACCTGGAGATCCGGCAGATTGCACATCTATTATCGAAGAAATCAAGAAATTATACAATACAGATATTCCAATATTTGCTATTTGTTTAGGACATCAGTTGATGGCCCTTGCTACAGGTGCGTCTACACACAAGTTAAAATATGGACATAGAGGTGGAAATCATCCGGTAAAAGATTTACAGACAGGTCGTGTATATATTTCATCACAGAACCATGGTTATGTAGTAGATGCTGAAAACGTAGATCCAAATATTGCAGTACCGGCATTTGTAAATGTTAATGATGGAACAAATGAAGGCCTTGCATATGTAGGAAAGAATATTTTCACTGTACAGTTCCATCCGGAGGCTTGCCCTGGACCACAGGATTCGGGATACTTATTCGACAGATTTATTAATATGATGGGAGGAGTCAAATAATGCCTAGAGATAATAGTATAAAAAAAGTATTGGTTATTGGCTCAGGTCCGATTGTTATCGGACAGGCAGCAGAGTTTGATTATGCAGGAACACAGGCATGTCGTTCATTAAAAGAGGAAGGTCTTGAAGTTGTTCTTTTGAATTCAAATCCGGCGACCATCATGACAGATAAAGATATTGCAGACCGCGTATATATCGAACCACTTACAATAGAAGTAGTTGAACAGCTGATCAAAAAAGAGAAGCCTGACAGTGTGCTTCCAACACTTGGAGGACAGGCAGGACTCAATCTTGCAATGGAATTGGAAGAGGCAGGATTTTTAAAGGAAAATAATGTTCGTTTGATCGGTACAACTTCAGAGACAATTAAAAAGGCAGAGGACCGTCTTGAATTTAAAGCTACAATGGAAAAAATCGGGGAACCTGTAGCAGCTTCACTTGTTGTCGAGAATGTAGAAGATGGTCTTGCATTTGCAAATAGCATTGGTTATCCGGTTGTACTTCGTCCGGCATATACATTAGGAGGAAGCGGAGGCGGTATCGCTCATGATTCACAGCAGCTTATCGAGATTCTGGAAAATGGTCTTCGTCTTTCTCGAGTAGGACAGGTTTTGGTAGAGAGATGTATCGCCGGCTGGAAAGAAATCGAATATGAAGTGATGCGTGATAGTAAAGGAAACTGCATTACAGTATGTAATATGGAAAATATTGATCCTGTCGGAGTTCATACAGGAGATAGTATTGTAGTAGCACCATCGCAGACATTGGGAGATAAAGAGTATCAGATGCTCCGTACTTCTGCATTAAATATCATCAGCGAATTGAATATCACAGGTGGATGTAATGTACAGTATGCTTTGAATCCGGATTCATTTGAATATTGTGTAATTGAAGTAAATCCACGTGTAAGCCGTTCTTCTGCTTTGGCTTCCAAAGCGACAGGTTATCCAATTGCAAAGGTAGCTGCCAAAATTGCGCTTGGTTATACTTTGGATGAGATTAAAAATGCAATCACACATAAAACATATGCAAGTTTTGAACCAATGCTTGATTATTGCGTAGTAAAAATTCCAAGACTTCCATTTGATAAATTTATCAGTGCAAAGAGAACATTGACAACTCAGATGAAAGCAACCGGAGAAGTTATGAGTATCTGTGATAACTTTGAAGGTGCATTAATGAAAGCAATACGTTCTCTGGAACAGCATGTAGACAGTCTTATGTCTTATGATTTTACAAATCTGTCAGATGACGATCTGATGGAAGAACTTCATATAGTAGATGATATGAGAATATGGAGAATAGCAGAAGCAATCCGCCGTGGCGTGTCATATGAGACGATTCATGATATTACAAAGATTGATATCTGGTTTATCGACAAATTTGCAATTATTACAGAGATGGAAGAAAGACTCAGAACAGAAGAACTCACACCAGAGCTTTTAAAAGAAGCAAAGAGAATTGAATTCCCAGACAATGTGATTGCCGATTTGACAGGAAAAGATGAACGTGAGATTCATGATATGCGTCATGCAAATGGTATCGTAGCAGCATATAAGATGGTTGATACTTGTGCAGCGGAGTTCGCAGCCGAGACACCATATTACTATTCTGTATTTGGTTGTGAATCAGAAGTCGAGAAGACAAATGATAAAAAGAAAGTACTGGTATTAGGTTCCGGCCCAATCCGTATCGGTCAGGGTATAGAGTTTGACTTCTGTTCCGTACATTGTACATGGGCATTTTCAAAAGAAAATTATGAAACAATTATTGTAAATAACAACCCGGAGACAGTAAGTACTGACTTTGATATTGCAGATAAGTTGTATTTTGAGCCATTAACACCGGAAGATGTGGAAAGCATTGTAGATATTGAAAAACCAGATGGAGCAGTTGTTCAGTTTGGTGGACAGACAGCGATTAAATTAACAGAAAGTCTGATGAAGATGGGAGTTCCGATTCTTGGAACATCTGCAGAAAATGTAGACAAAGCAGAGGACAGAGAGCTCTTTGATGAAATCCTAGAAGAGTGTGAGATTCCGAGACCGACAGGTGGAACTGTATTTACAGCAGAAGAAGCAAAAGAAGTAGCAAACAGACTTGGATATCCTGTACTGGTTCGTCCTTCATACGTACTTGGTGGACAGGGTATGCAGATTGCAATCAATGATCATGATATTGATGAATTTATCGGAATCATCAATAGAATTGCACAGGATCACCCAATTCTTGTAGATAAATATTTACAAGGTAAAGAAATCGAAGTAGATGCTGTATGTGACGGAGAGGATATTCTGATTCCGGGAATTATGGAGCATATTGAGAGAGCAGGTATCCATTCGGGAGACAGTATTTCAGTATATCCGGCACAGAGCCTGACACAGTCAGCAAAGGATAAGATTGCAGAATATACAAGAAGACTCGCAAAATCACTGCATGTAATCGGTATGATCAATATTCAGTTTATTGTATGCGGAGAGGACGATGTATATGTAATCGAAGTAAACCCTCGTTCCAGCCGTACGGTGCCATATATCAGTAAAGTAACAGGCATTCCAATCGTACCACTTGCAACGCAGGTTATCATCGGTAAGAAAATACGTGAATTAGGCTACACACCGGGACTTCAGAAGGAAGCAGATTATATTGCAGTTAAAATGCCGGTATTCTCATTTGAGAAGATTAGAGGAGCAGATATCAGCCTTGGACCGGAAATGAAATCGACAGGAGAGTGTCTTGGAATTGCAAAGACATTCGACGAAGCATTATACAAAGCATTTATCGGTGCAGGAATCAAATTGCCGAAATATAAAAATATGATCATGACAGTTCGTGATGAAGAAAAAGAAGAGGCAGTGGAGATTGGCCGTAGATTTGCTGATATCGGATATCGTATCTTCGCGACAAGCGGAACAGCGGCTACTTTAAGAGAGGCAGGCGTGAAGGCAATCCCGGTTCGTAAGATTGAACAGGAGTCTCCAAACCTTCTGGATTTAATTCTTGGTCATGAAATTGATCTTGTTATTGATATTCCGGCACAGGGAGCAGAGCATTCAAAAGATGGATTTATTATCCGAAGAAATGCAATTGAGACAGGTGTTAATGTATTGACAGCAATGGACACAGCAAAAGCCTTGATCACCAGTCTTGAAAATACAGATATTCAGAAACTGACATTGATCGACATTGCAAAAGTGCAGTAAGAAAATGTGAGAGATAAAAAACTTTACATTTACAAAATGTGAGTTATAATAGTAAAGGTAATTGAAGCGGACATCACTTGAGTGGAATGTCCGCTTTTTGGAGTTTGTTGAAAGGAAGATAGCATTCATGAAGAGACAATTTGATCTGCTTAGAAAAACAATGCCCTTGATACATAATATTACAAATTATGTGACGGTGAATGATGTCGCCAATATCCTGCTTGCGTGTGGAGGGAGTCCGATCATGTCAGATGAGGTGGAAGATGTGGAAGATATCACATCTATTTGTAATGGATTGAATATCAATATCGGGACATTACATAAATCAAGTATCGAAGGTATGCTGCGTGCAGGAAAAAAGGCAAACGATTTGCATCATCCGATTTTATTAGATCCGGTAGGAGCAGGTGCAAGTAAATTCCGTACAGAAACGGCCCTGCGGTTAATGCAAGAATTAAATCTGGCAGTTATCAGGGGGAATATTTCCGAAATAAAAACTCTGGCACTTGGAAGTGGGACAACAAAGGGTGTAGATGCAGACGTGTCGGATGCTGTAACAGAAGAAAATTTAGAACAGGCAATTGAGTTTGTGAAAGCTTTTTCTAAGAAGACGGGAACGATTATTGCTGTGACAGGTAGAATCGATTTGGTTACAGACGGAAATAGATGTTATGTGATCCGTAATGGGCGCCCGGAGATGGGGAAAATCACCGGGACAGGATGTCAGTTATCCGGTATGATGACAGCATTTATTACTGCGAATCCAGATGAAATGCTCGAAGCGGCAGCAGCGGCGGTCTGTGCTATGGGACTTGCCGGGGAGATTGGATGGAGCAGGATGCAAACAGGAGATGGCAACGCTACCTATCGCAATCGTATTATAGATGCTATTTATAATATGACAGGAGATATTTTAGAAAAGGGTGCAAACTACGAAATTCGATAAATTTTGTACAAAAAGGATGGTAAAATAGAATGAATTGTGAGAAGAAAGATTTGATTTTATATGCAGTAACAGATCGTCATTGGCTAAATGGAGAGACACTTTACAGTCAGGTTGAAAAAGTATTGAAGGGTGGGGCGACATTTATCCAGCTGCGCGAAAAGAATCTGGATGAAGAACATTTTATGGAAGAGGCAAAAGAAATCCAGGAGCTTTGCCGTAAATACCATGTTCCATTTATAATTAATGATAATGTTGAACTCACAGCAGCAATTGATGCAGATGGAGTACATGTAGGACAGCGTGACATGGAAGCCGGTGATGTTCGTGCAAAACTTGGTCCGGATAAAATTATCGGAGTTTCAGCACAGACTGTACAGCAGGCAGTGGAAGCTGAAAAAAGAGGTGCAGATTATTTAGGAGTTGGGGCAGTATTTCCAACAGGGACCAAAGAAGATGCAGTTGAAGTCGGAAAAGAGGTTCTGAAGGAAATATGTGAAGCGGTTTCTATTCCGGTTGTTGCAATTGGAGGCGTTGGAGTGCATAATGTAGAAGAACTTGCAGGAAGTGGTATTAGTGGCATTGCAGTTATCAGCGCGTTGTTTGCTCAGCCGGATATTGAACAGGCAACAAAAGATTTAAGGAGCCGTACAGAACAGATGCTTGCAAAATAACACTGCAAATGGATGAGGTAAAGGAAATGGTGAAAGGAATAATATTTGATGCGGATGGAACGCTTTTGAATTCCATGCCTATCTGGGAGAATTTAGGAGAGCTTTATTTAAAATCTATGGGGATTGAAGCGAAACAGGGTCTCGGGGAAGTTCTCTTTACAATGAGTCTTCCGCAGGCAGCCCGGTATTTGATTCAAGAGTATCATTTGAATCTGACAGAAGAAGAAATCATAGATGGACTGAATCGTGAGATAGAAGAATACTATGCAAAGAAGGTACCTTTAAAAGAAGGCGTCCGAAGTTTTCTTGAAGGATTTCGTGAGTTACATATTCCGATGGTAATCGCTACAACGGGAGATCGAAAGAATCTTGAGGAAGCCCTAAAGCGATTGGGAATCAGGAATCTGTTTGAAGGAATTTTGACATGTACAGAGATGCAGACAGATAAGTCAAAACCAGATATTTACCTTGCGGCAGCACTTCAGATGGATTGTGATCCGGATGAAGTAATTGTTTTTGAAGATGCATATCACGCAATTGTAACAGCAAAGAAGGCTGGATTTATTACAGTAGGAGTGTACGATCAGGCAAATGATAGAGATTTGGCTAAGATATGGAATACGGCGGATGTATATTTGCCGGGATATGATGATTTTCAAAAATTTTGGTGGAGTATGACAGAAAAAGGAGAAGATGAAGTATGATGAGAACAGCATTATCAATTGCCGGAAGTGATTCTAGTGGAGGGGCCGGGATTCAGGCTGATATTAAGACCATGACTGCAAATGGAGTATATGCTATGACGGCAATTACGGCATTGACAGCACAAAATACTACAGGTGTGACAGGGATTATGGAAGTGACACCGGAATTTCTGGCTCAGCAATTGGATAGTATTTTTACAGATATCCGTCCGGATGCGGTAAAAATAGGAATGGTATCTTCTTCTGCTTTAATTCAGGTAATTGCAGAAAAATTGAAAGAATATAAAGCAGAAAATATTGTGGTTGATCCGGTCATGGTCGCTACAAGTGGTTCAAAATTAATTAGTGATGATGCAATTGAAACTCTAAAAACATGCTTGATGCCACTTTCTTCTATTTTAACACCAAATATTCCGGAAGCAGAAGTATTGGCTGAAATGAAGGTAGAGACAGAAGAGGAGATGATCCTTGCAGCAAAGAAAATCAGTGAAACATTTCATTGTGCGGTGCTCTGTAAAGGCGGTCATCAGTTGAATGATGCAAATGACCTTTTGTACCGAGACGGAGAATATAAGTGGTTTCATGGAAAACGAATCCAAAATCCAAATACCCATGGAACAGGCTGCACATTATCCAGTGCCATTGCTTCGAACCTCGCAAAGGGATATAGCATGGATGAATCCGTAAAAAGAGCAAAAGATTATATTTCAGAAGCTTTGGAGGCAATGTTGGATTTGGGAAAAGGCTCTGGTCCTATGAAGCATTGTTTTAATATTACGGGAAAGTATGTGACATGTGTAAATGATGACTCTAAGGAAGAGGAAGCATAGGATGAAAACAAAAAAGAAATATATGGGAATTCTTTATATTATTATTTCTGCATTTTGTTTTGCACTGATGGCGATGTTTGTGAGATTAGCCGGAGATTTGCCATCTGTTCAAAAAAGTTTTTTCAGAAACCTGGTAGCGTTGATATTTGCATTTGTACTCTTAAAGAAAGATAGGATTGGATTTTCAGGGAAAAAAGAAAATGTAAAATATTTATTTATACGTTCACTTGCAGGAACAATCGGGATTTTATGCAATTTTTATGCAGTAGATCATCTGGTGCTGTCAGATGCTTCTATGCTTAATAAAATGTCTCCGTTTTTTGCTATTATATTTAGTGCTTTGATATTGAAAGAAAAGGTGAAAATTCCGCAGGCATTGATCGTTATCGGTGCATTTCTGGGAAGTCTGTTAATCATTAAACCGACACCTGCAATCTTTTCAGAGCCGGCATCACTCATTGGTTTGCTAGGTGGATTAGGGGCAGGAGTCGCATATACATACGTACGTGTGTTAGGTCAAAAAGGTGAAAAAGGTCCATTTATCGTATTTGTATTTTCCTCATTTTCATGTATTGCTACATTACCATTTTTAATCGTAGATTATCATCCGATGTCAATAATGCAGATTGTGTGTTTACTTTTTGCAGGTCTGGCGGCAAGTGGCGGACAGTTTAGTATTACAGCAGCGTATTTTCATGCACCTGCAAAAGAAATTTCTGTATATGACTACTCACAGATTATTTTTTCAGCATTGCTTGGATTTATTATATTTGGACAGGTTCCGGATATCTATAGCTGGATTGGATATATTATCATCTGCACAATGGCAGTAGTCATGTTTTTATCTCAGTCGAGAAGACTCCCACCTCTTTAGGTGGTGAGTAATAGCAAATTTGTCTCAGTGGGAGTCCAATCTCCGACTGAGATAAACGCTCCGCGAGGATGCGCAGTGATTCTGATAGGAATATGTCAGCTTTGCTGACCAGAATCACGCGCCAAGTCTCACGGACGTTCGACTTGAAATAATAAGAATAAAGAATAAAATACAAAAGGGTTACTATTTTTGGAAAAGAAAATAGTAACTCTTTTTCTCGTAGTTGATAATAATTCATAAAATAGCTCTTAAATATTGACAAATAGAAAGACTGGCTGTATAGTGTTCCTAGAAAGAACTACTAGTAAAAAACAAGGACGGTGTACTACAATGGATGAACATCAGTTTATAGAATGTTTGATCCACTATGGATTGACAAGACAAGAGGCAATTGTGTATCACAGATTGTTGACAGATGGGAAACAGACAGGGTATGAGATAGCGAAAGTGACAGGAATTTCCAGATCGAATGCTTATAGTGCACTGGCTGCACTGACAGAAAAAGGTGCGGCTTATATTTTAGAGGAGAATGCCAAGAAGTATATTCCGGTTGCACTGGAAGAGTTCTGTGAAAACAGTATCAGACGCATGCAAGAGGAGAAAGCCTGGATGCTTGAAAATCTTCCAAGTTCTTATGTGGATGAGGAAGGGTATATTACAATTGAAGGAGAGAGCAATATCAGTAATAAGATACATAATCTTTTGGATGAGACAGAGGAGAGGGTATATCTTTCCTGTTCATATCTATATTTAAGTGAATTTCAAGAGGAATTAATGAAATTGGAACAGCAGGGCAAAAAGGTTGTGATCATTACGGATGGAGTCTGTCCATTGGAAAATGTACAAGTATATACCGGCGATTCAAAGGGAAAACAGATTGGAATTATTACAGATTCCAAACATGTGCTGACAGGTGAGTATGGGAAAGGAAGTATGAATACCTGCCTTTATTCCGGAAAAAAGAATTTCGTGATGCTTTATAAAAATGCATTGGCGAATGAGATAAAACTAATGACATTAAGTAAGGAGAAGCAATAAGATGAGTAAAAAACCATTTGTGACAAAAGAGCAGATTGAAGAAATTACAAAAACATATCCAACACCTTTTCATCTTTATGATGAAAAAGGAATTCGTGAAAATGCAAAGGCATTGAAAGAAGCATTTGCATGGAATCCGGGATATAAAGAATATTTTGCTGTCAAAGCAACACCAAATCCATTTTTAATCCAGATTTTAAGAGAATATGGATGTGGGTGCGACTGCTCTTCATATACTGAATTGATGCTCTCAGAGGCAATGGGAGCAGTAGGACAGGATATTATGTTTTCATCAAATGATACACCGATGGAAGAATTCCAGTATGCAGATAAATTGGGTGCCACAATCAATTTAGATGATATTACACATATTGATTTCCTGGAGAAAGCAATTGGACATATTCCGGAAAGAATCAGCTGTCGCTATAATCCGGGTGGATTGTTTAAGATAAGTAACGATATTATGGATAATCCCGGAGATGCAAAATATGGAATGACAACAGAACAAATGACAGAGGCATATAAGATCCTGAAGTCTAAAGGAGCAAAAGAATTTGGAATTCATGCATTTCTTGCAAGTAATACAGTGACAAATGATTATTATCCAATGCTTGCGAAGGTGTTGTTTGAAGAAGCAGTTAAACTCCAGAAAGAGACTGGAGCACATATTACGTTTATTAATCTTTCAGGTGGTATTGGAATCCCTTATAAACCAGACCAGACACCAAATGATATTCGTGCAATTGGAGAAGGTGTCCGTCGTGTATATGAAGAAGTTCTTGTTCCTGCCAAAATGGGAGATGTTGCAATTTATACAGAATTAGGTCGTTTTATGATGGGACCTTATGGATGTCTGGTTACAAAAGCAATCCATGAGAAACATACACATAAAGAATATATCGGTGTAGATGCATGTGCTGTGAATTTGATGCGTCCTGCAATGTATGGTGCATATCATCATATTACTGTAATGGGGAAAGAAGACCAGCCATGTGACCATAAATACGATATTACAGGATCCCTGTGTGAAAATAATGATAAATTTGCAATTGACCGTATGCTTCCAAAGATTGATAAAGGAGATTATCTGGTTATTCATGATACAGGGGCACACGGCTTTTCAATGGGATATAACTATAATGGAAAATTAAAATCAGCAGAATTGCTTTTGAAAGAAGATGGAAGTGTACAGTTGATTCGCCGTGCAGAGACACCGGCAGATTATTTTGCGACATTTGATTGTTTTGATATTGGAAAAAAATTGATAAATAAATAATAATAAAAAAAGAGCCGCGTGGCTCTTTTTTTATTGTCTTATATTAGGAAAGCGTCTTTCCTGATGCTGTATTTGAAAATTTTAAAGATGCTTCCACAAATCCCTTGAATAGTGGGTGTGGTTTGTTTGGTCTGGATTTTAACTCAGGATGTGCCTGTGTTGCAATGAACCAAGGGTGAGATGGAATTTCAATCATCTCTACAATACGTCCGTCAGGAGAAAGACCTGAAAGCATCATGCCGTTCTCTTCCAATACTTCGCGATAATCGTTGTTGACTTCATAACGATGACGATGACGTTCGTTGATGTCTTTTGTTCCATACAATGCATAAGCTTTAGAATCCTCTTTCAGTACGCAAGGGTATGATCCGAGTCTTAATGTTCCTCCGATATCTTCGATACCAATCTGGTCAGGCATAATATGGATGACAGGATGCGTTGTATTTGGATTTAATTCCATGCTGTGAGCATCATTGTAGCCGATAACGTCTCTTGCAAATTCAACAATAGAAAGCTGCATACCAAGGCAAAGACCAAGAAATGGAACATTATGTGTTCTGGCATATTTAATTGCTTCGATTTTTCCTTCAATACCACGATCTCCAAATCCGCCAGGTACTAAAATACCGCTTACATCACCGAGGATTTCTTCCACATTTTCAGATGTAACAGTTTCAGAATCAACCCACTTGATATTTACAGTAGTATGACTATAGATACCTCCGTGCTTTAATGCTTCTACCACACTGATATAAGCATCATGAAGCTGGATATATTTTCCGACAAGTGCAACAGTAACTTCCTGTGTCGGATGACGCAAATTATCTACCATTTCTGTCCAGTCTTTTAAATTTGGCTCTGGACAAGGCAAATGCAGGGATTCGCAGACAACCTGTGCCAGGTGCTCTTTTTCCATAGCAAGTGGAGCTTCATATAAGTAATCCACATCAAGGTTTTGCAATACATGATTAGCAGGAAGATTGCAGAACAAAGAAATTTTGTCTTTCATTCCCGCGTCCAATGGGTATTCAGAGCGGCATACGATGATGTCCGGCTGAATTCCCATTCCCTGCAATTCTTTTACGCTTGCCTGAGTTGGTTTTGTTTTCATCTCCTGAGATGCTCTCAGGTAAGGAATTAAAGTAACGTGGATCAGAATAACATTTTCTGCTCCTTTTTCATGTTGAAACTGACGGATGGATTCAAGAAATGGTTGACTCTCAATATCTCCGACGGTACCACCGACCTCAATAATCGCGATTTCAGTATCTGTAGCAGCAGGATTACGGTAAAATCTGCTTTTGATCTCGTTTGTAATATGTGGAATAACCTGAACGGTACCTCCACCGAAATCGCCACGACGTTCTTTCTGTAATACAGACCAATAAATTTTACCTGTTGTGACATTCGAGTTCTTAGTAAGATTCTCATCGATAAAACGTTCATAATGTCCAAGGTCAAGGTCTGTTTCAGCACCATCATCTGTTACGAAGACTTCTCCGTGCTGAACGGGATTCATTGTTCCCGGATCAATATTAATATAAGGATCAAATTTTTGCATTGTCACAGTATATCCGCGGGCCTTCAAAAGACGACCGAGAGATGCTGCTGTGATTCCTTTTCCAAGACCGGATACGACACCTCCGGTGACAAATACATATTTTACTGCCATATTATCCTCCTTAGTATAAATCTCTAAAGTAAATTTGTTATATTCCCCTAAATTACAAAAAGTATACTTAGATAAAGGAAAGTACAGTCCTATTTTTTAGTGATAGACATGTCCGTTCTCATAGACTGCCTCACAGGTAAGCTGAACACCTAATTTTTTAAATATTTTAATGTCGACATTAGACAACATAACAGAAGTATGAGCCTGACATCCACGTAATTTAGGAAGCTGCTGTAATGCAAGTGCAGCATCCTTTCTTGAAGCAGCACTCGCAGAAAGTGCAATCAATACTTCATCTGTATGCAGACGAGGGTTCTGGCTTCTTAAGTATTCTGTCTTAAGCTTTTGAATCGGTTCGATAGACTCTGGCGAAATAATCTGGAGCTCATGGTCCAGACCAGCGAGTTCCTTGATTGCGTTAAGCAAAAGTGCAGCGGACGCACCAAGGAGGGCAGATGTCTTACCGGTTACGATTTTACCATCAGGAAGTTCAAGAGAAGCAGCAGGACCATTTGTCTCTTCGGCACGGCTCATTGCTGCTGCAACAACAGGGCGATCCTGAACTGTTACGTCTACCTGACTCATAAGAAGTTCCAGTTTTTGTATTGTCTCTTCAGAACAGGTTCCTTTTAAAATCGCGTTCTTTGCTTCATAGTAACGACGAATAATTTCCTGACGTGATGCTTCGCGGCATGCCTCATCATCACAAATACAATTTCCAGCCATGTTGACTCCCATGTCAGTAGGAGATTTGTAAGGGCTCTTTCCATAAATTTTATGGAAAATAGTATTGAGTACAGGGAAAATCTCTACATCACGGTTGTAATTTACAGTTGTTTCCCCGTATGCTTCTAAATGGTATGGATCAATCATGTTGATATCATTTAAATCGGCAGTTGCAGCTTCATAAGCAAGATTAACAGGATGGCTTAATGGAAGATTCCAGATAGGGAATGTTTCAAATTTGGCATATCCTGCATGAATTCCTCTTTTATGCTCATGATATAACTGAGACAGACAAGTTGCCATCTTACCGCTTCCAGGACCTGGTGCAGTAATAATGACCAGAGGTCTGGTTGTTTCAATATAATCATTTTTTCCATAGCCTTCATCACTGACAATCTGTGCCACATTGGAAGGATAACCAGGGATATTGTAGTGCATATAAACTTTAATGTTGAGTTTTTCCAAACGGTTTCTAAACATCAGTGCACTTTCCTGACCGGAAAATTGAGTGATTACGACACTGCCTACGTAAAGTCCATTATCATGGAAAGAATCCATAAGACGAAGAACATCGGAATCGTAAGTGATCCCCAGATCACCACGCACTTTATTTTTTTCGATATCTTTAGCGCTGATTACAATGATGATTTCCGCCTGAGAACTTAATTGCTTCAGCATCTGAAGTTTACTGTCCGGCTGAAATCCCGGAAGAACTCTGGATGCGTGATAGTCGTCAAAAAGTTTACCGCCAAATTCAAGATACAATTTATGATCAAACTGTTCAATTCTTTGACGAATATGTTCGGACTGCATTTTTAGATACTTTTCATTATCAAAACCTATTTTCATGTTGACCTCTCTTTATATTTAATGACATTGATTTTTCTTGATAGGAAGATTCCTTACATTTTATGACAAAAAGTAACAAGAAAAAATCCTACATGCTATAGTATACTATATAATTGCTGTTGTTTACAATATTTTCACTATTTTTTTATTGATTTATAAGTTTGTGGAATTTATAATGATAACAGTGGACTTTAGGAGGAACAGAATGGATAATCAAAATAATAACAATAAGCCTAGAAATAACCGGCAGGGATGGAGTGTGATCATAATTACCACCTTACTGGCTATTTTTGTTGTAATGGGGCTGTATTCATTGATGCAGGATAAGAATCCGCAGGAAATCAGCTATTATAAATTTCTGAAAATGGTAGATGATGGAAAAGTTGATAAAGTTAAGATCAGTTCATCAAGAATTTACATTACATTAAAAGATGGCGTATCAGTAAAAGAAGAACTGGACGATGACGATACTACGCAGAATTCAACTGAGTCTGCGACAACTGAGAACAGTACATTACAGGAAGCACAAGACTTGGCAGATGATCTGGCAAAGCAGCTTGGTGTTTCAGAAAGTGATATGGAGAGCACAAAAGAACCGGATTATTATACGGGGATAGTGAATGATGATTCACTGCCAGAACGTTTATATAATGCCGGGGTAGACTATGAGCAGGAAATTCCTGATACAATGTCTTCTATCATATTTGAAATGTTTGTAACAGTAATTCTTCCAATTGTATTACTTATGATATTGTTTAATTTCCTTATGAAACGCATGACCAAAGGTGGCGGTATGATGGGAATAGGAAAGAGCAATGCGAAAGTATATGTGGAGAAAGAAACCGGAGTGACATTCCAGGATGTTGCAGGTGAAGATGAAGCAAAAGAGTCTTTGCAGGAGGTAGTTGATTTCCTGCATAACCCGGGTAAATATACTGGTATCGGAGCAAAACTTCCAAAAGGAGCATTACTTGTAGGTCCTCCGGGAACAGGTAAGACTTTGCTTGCCAAGGCTGTTGCTGGAGAGGCAAAGGTTCCATTTTTCTCGTTATCGGGTTCTGCATTTGTAGAGATGTATGTTGGTGTAGGAGCATCCAGAGTACGAGATTTATTTAAACAGGCTCAGCAGATGGCACCATGTATTGTGTTTATTGATGAGATTGATGCGATTGGTAAAAGCCGTGATACAGCTATGGGCGGCGGTAATGATGAACGAGAGCAGACATTGAATCAGCTTTTGGCGGAGATGGATGGATTTGATACAAATAAAGGTCTTTTGCTTTTAGCAGCAACAAACAGACCGGAAGTGCTGGATCCGGCACTTTTAAGACCAGGACGTTTCGATAGAAGAATCATTGTTGATAAACCGGATTTGAAAGGCCGTGTGGAGATTTTAAAAGTACATTCAAAAGATGTTAAGATGGATGAGACTGTTGATTTGGAAGCAATTGCATTGGCTACATCAGGAGCGGTTGGTTCAGATCTTGCTAATATGATCAATGAGGCTGCAATCAATGCAGTTAAGCATGGACGTCAGGTTGTAAGTCAGAAAGATTTATTTGAGGCAGTTGAAGTAGTTCTGGTTGGAAAAGAGAAAAAAGACAGAATTATGAGCAACGAGGAACGCCGAATTGTTTCATATCACGAAGTCGGACATGCGTTGGTGAGTGCTCTTCAAAAAGATGCAGAGCCGGTTCAGAAAATTACAATTGTGCCTAGAACAATGGGGGCTCTTGGATATGTAATGCAAACACCGGAAGAAGAGAAATTCTTGAATACAAAGAAGGAATTAGAGGCAATGCTTGTAGGGGCATTGGCAGGTCGTGCGGCAGAGGAAATTGTTTTCGATACTGTTACAACAGGAGCATCTAATGATATAGAGCAGGCTACAAAGATTGCAAGAGCAATGATCACGCAGTATGGTATGTCTGAAAAGTTTGGCTTGATCGGTCTGGAATCCGTGCAGCACAGATATTTGGATGGTCGTGCGGTCATGAATTGTGGGGAAGCAACGGCGGCAGAGATAGATAAAGAAGTTATGGAGATGCTGAAGAAAGCTTATGATGAGGCAAAATCATTGTTGACTGAGAACAGAGAAGCTTTGGATAAAATCGCAGCATTCTTGATTGAGAAAGAAACCATCACAGGAAAAGAATTCATGAAGATTTTCCGTGAAGTGAAGGGAATCCCTGAACCAGATGAGTCACAAGAAAAGAAAGAAGACAGAATTGTGATGAAACCGACAGAAGATGCAGAAGTTGATAATACAGATGAGACAGAAGACGCAGAAGCTTAAAAAGCCAGATGTGGTGGAAGAGTAGTAAAAAGCAGGGATGAGTTTATCCCTGTTTTTTTATCTCAGTCGAGAAGACTCCCACCTCTTTCAGGTGGTGAGTAACAGCAAATTTGTCTCAGTGGGAGAGGTGAAAAAACGAATGCAGGAACAGAATTTTAATATAGAGGAAGAATTAAAGAAATTACCTGGAAAGCCTGGCGTCTATTTGATGCATGATGAAAAGGATCACATTATATATGTGGGAAAAGCCATCAGCCTGAAAAATCGTGTTCGTCAATATTTTCAAAGCAGCCGGAATAAAAGTGTGAAAATTGAACAAATGGTTACGCATATTCGTAGATTTGAATATATCGTAACGGATTCTGAATTGGAAGCGCTGGTTTTAGAGTGTAATTTGATTAAAGAACATCATCCAAAATATAATACGATGCTGATGGATGATAAGGCATATCCATTTATAAAGGTTACAACAAACGAACCCTATCCAAGAGTTATGCTGGCACGGAAGATGTTGAAAGATAAAGCAAAGTATTTTGGACCATTTACAAGCAGTCAGGCGGTAAGAGATACAATTGAATTATTGCATAAGCTATATCATATACGAAGCTGTAATAGAAGCCTTCCAAAGGATATAGGAAAAGAAAGACCTTGCTTAAATTATCATATTAAACAATGCGATGCACCTTGTCAGGGGTATATATCACAAGAAGAATACGGAAAATCAATAGCGGAAGTGTTACGCTTTTTGGGAGGAAATTATGCACCGATTCAAAAAGAGCTGGAAGAGAAAATGCTTAAGGCATCAGAAGAAATGGAATTTGAGAAAGCAATAGAATACAGAGAATTATTGAATAGTGTGAATAAAATTGCACAGAAACAAAAGATTACGGACAGCAGTTGGGAGGATAGAGATATTCTGGCTGTGGCAACGGATAAGGAAGATGCCGTTGTGCAAGTCTTTTTTATACGTGGCGGACGACTGATCGGACGTGATCACTTTTATTTAAAAATTCAGCAGGATGAATTAAAAGCAAATATTATAGATAGTTTTATCAAGCAGTATTATGCAGGAACGCCATTTATTCCAAGTGTTTTAATGGTTCAGGAAGTGCTGGAGGATAGTAGTTTACTTGAAGAGTGGCTTTCTGCAAAGCGTGGTGCTAAGGTGTCTATTCTTGTCCCTAAAAAAGGAACCAAGGAAAAAATGGTGGAACTCGCAGAAAATAATGCAAAAATGGTTCTTACGAAAGATAAGGAACGTCTTAAAAGAGAAGAAGGACGGACAATCGGTGCCGTAAAGGAAATCGAAAAATTAATTGGAGTGCAGGATATATATCGTATGGAAGCATATGATATTTCAAATACAAATGGGTTTGAATCGGTAGGCTCAATGGTTGTTTATGAACGTGGGAAACCAAAGAAGAATGATTATCGTAAGTTCAAGATTAAAGGTGTAAAAGGTGCAGATGATTATGCAAGTATGCGAGAGGTTTTGACAAGAAGATTTATGCATGGTCTGAAAGAAAAAGAAGAAAGTAAAGAGGTAGGCGGGTTCACAGTATTTCCGGATTTAATCTTAATGGATGGAGGAAGAGGACAGGTAAATATTGCGTTGGAGGTTTTAGATGCACTTCATTTGAATATCCCGGTTTGTGGAATGGTCAAAGATGATCATCATAGAACAAGAGGACTCTATTTTCAAAATGAAGAGATTACAATTGACCGTTCTTCAGAAGCATTTCGTTTGATTACGCGAATTCAAGATGAGGCACATCGATTTGCAATCGAATATCATAAACAATTGAGAGGAAAAGGACAGGTACATTCAATATTAGATGATATTGAAGGAATCGGACCTTCAAGAAGAAAGAGTTTAATGCGAGAATTTGGCAGCCTGGAGGCAATTAAAGCTGCTACAGTTGAAGAATTAGCTCGAATACCATCAATGAATGAAAAGGCAGCAGAATCTGTATACAAATTTTTTCATTAGTGTTAAAATAGATACAAAGCTAAGCTAAAAAGTCCAAAGACTACAGTAAAATGAATGAAAATAATAGCTAGAAGAGGAGAAAAGTTATGGGACATGGTGTGAAATTAAGTGAATTAGTAGAAAAAATGGAATTAAAAAATCTGACACCAACAGTTGAGTTGAAAGGAAAAGAGGTAAGTATTCCGGAGGTAAACAGACCGGCATTACAGCTATCAGGTTTCTTTGATCATTTTGATTCAGATCGTGTGCAGATTATCGGATACGTGGAATACACGTATTTGCAGACTTTAGATTATGAAAGAAAGATAAAAATATACGATGAATTGGTGACATATAAAGTTCCTTGTATTGTATATAGCAGAAATCTGGAGCCGGATAAGGAACTTATCGAGAAAGCAGCGAAACAGGATATTCCGATTTTTCAGACAGAAAAACAGACATCTGGATTTATGGCAGAATTGATTCGTTGGATGAACGTAAAACTTGCGCCATGTATTTCTATTCATGGAGTATTAGTGGATGTTTATGGTGTCGGTGTTTTGATTATGGGCGAGAGTGGCATAGGAAAAAGTGAGGCCGCTTTGGAACTGATCAAACGTGGACATCGTCTTGTGACAGATGATGTGGTGGAGATTCGTAAAGTAAGTGATGAGACACTTGTAGGTTCAGCACCGGATATTACAAGACATTTTATCGAGCTTCGAGGTATTGGTATCGTGGATGTAAAATCTATGTTTGGTGTTCAAAGTGTACGTGAAACGCAGAATATTGATTTGGTTATTACTTTGGAAGACTGGAGCAGAGAAAAAGAATATGATCGTTTAGGACTTGAAGAAAGTTATACAGAATTCCTTGGAAATAAAGTGGTATGCCATAATATTCCAATCCGTCCGGGACGTAATCTTGCCATTATAGTAGAATCAGCAGCTGTCAACCATAGACAAAAACAGATGGGATATAACGCAGCTCAGGAATTATATAAGAGAGTACAGGAGAATCTTGCAAAGAACAGATAATATTAAATGAGATATAAAAAGAAATCCGACAAGGGAAATATACCTTTGCCGGATTTCTTTTTGTAATATTTTTAGAATCAAGTCTTGCGGAGCGTTTATCTCAGTCGGAGATTGGACTCCCACTGAGATGAATTACTGACCTGAACTATCAGTTCCTGAACTATCAGTTCCTGAACTATCACCGCCAGAGGTTGTACCTCCGCTAGAATCACTACCAGGAGTGGTAGTTGTAGTATTACTATTGGAAGAATCACTACCTGAATTAGTGCCGGATGATGTATTATTGTCTGATGAACTGTCATTATCATAGTTTTTCTCATCCGAGTCCTCTGTTTTCTTTGTCTTATTTGAATCAGCTGGTTTTGATGTTACGTGACCGGCACAGCTCTGAGTCGGACCGGTTCCTTCTGCAAAATATTCAGTGAATGACGGACAACTTGAAGTTGCCAAATATCCTGTCTGTGTACAAATCGTTTTCTGTTGAACAGAAGATGGCATTGTAAAATCCTTAGAAGGAAGTCCTGCATGAATTCTTGTCATAATGTTCTTCCAAATTACTTCATGCCAATACTGATTATAAATATTTTCCATTGGTTTGTTGCAGTCGTATCCACCCCATACAGAAGCGGTGTAATAAGGAGTATAAGCAGCAAGCCATAAGTCATTACTTTTTTCAGTTGTACCTGTCTTTCCTGCAGCTGGCATACCATCCAGACGAGCAGCAGTACCGGTACCTTTGTTGATTACATCCTGCATTGCACTTGTCAGTAAAGCAGCAGTAGAATCCTTGATTACCTGATGTGAATCAGGAGTGCTATTATCCAGCAGAACATTTCCATCATGATCGACAACCTTTGTATATAAAATTGGTTTGATATAAGTTCCATTGTTTGCAATTGTTGCATATGCAGCTGTTAACTCAATGTTATATACACCACGTGTAATACCACCTAAAGCTGTAGAAGGCAGAACATCCGTCATTCCAGGAAAGTTATCGTTGTCATAATTTACCAGAGTAGAAAATCCAAAGTTAATCAAATAATCATAAGCTGTCTGTGGACCGATGTCTGTAATTGTATTTAATGCGGCAACGTTGATCGAGTGTTCGATAGAGTAGCGCATTGTAGAAGTTCCCGGATATACTTTGTCCCAGTTTTCAGCTTTCGAGCCGTCTGAATACACATAAGGACCAGCATTCTTAAGCGGAGAGGCCAGTGTATATTTGGCTGAATCCAATGCCGGAGCATATGTGGATAATACTTTAAAACATGAACCAGGCTGTCTGGTTGAATCGGTTGCACGATTCAATGAAAGGCTGGATGTTTTTTGACCTCGGCCGCCGACTATTGCTTTTACTTTTCCGGTAGATTGCTCCATAACTACGACAGAAACCTGTGGCTGTGGAGTGATATCAACACTTTCATCAACAGTTTCGCCTTCAGCAATGTTCAATGTTGATTTGTATTCATTGATAGCAGTATAAGCTTCATCCGGTGAAGAATAAATAAGTGGATATTCACGTCCCCACGCATTTCGAATATAATCAGCAAGCATCTCTTTACTATAGTTTTCAACAGAGCCGTCAGCACGATAAATTGTCATTGCGTATTCCAGACCATATTCAGTTCCAACAGGATAAACAGCATCATTGGCAACTTCTTCATCACAAATCTGCTGGATTGCAGGATCCTGAGTAGAAGTAATTGTAAGACCACCACTGTAAAGAGCGTTATAAGCCTGCGTCTCTGTGTAAGCTTTTCGTTCCATCAAGTCTTTGATAATCTGTTGAGACAAATCATCATTGAAATAAGAATAAGGTGTTGTATCAGTTATAGAAGCATTAGGCAAAATGCGTTCGTAAACCGGATCGGCTTTTGCTTCGTCATATTCAGCTTGAGTGATATATCCTTGTTCTAACATATTCTTCAAAACTTTGTTGCGACGTTTCGAATTATTATCAGGATATACAACCGGATCAAACTCGGTTGGGTTCTGAGTGATACCGGCAATAACAGCACATTCAGAAAGTGTCAGCTGTGAAACATCTTTTCCAAAATAACGCATCGAAGCAGCCTGAACACCAAGACAACCTTGTCCAAGATTGATCGTATTCATATACGCTTCCAAAATTTCATCCTTTGACATTTGCTTTTCGATGGCAATTGCAAGGTATTGCTCCTGTATCTTTCGCTCTAAACGATCATAAAATGTTTTTTCATCTATGAAGTTTGGAAATACATTGTTTTTGATCAACTGCTGTGTAAGTGTACTGGCACCTTCCGAAAAGTCTCCGGATGTGATACCGACAACTGCTGCACGTGCGATACCACGTAAGTCAATACCATTATGCTGATAAAAACGCTCGTCCTCAATTGCTACAAAAGCATGTGCGAGATTAACCGGAATTTCATCGATATTTTTATAAATTCGGTTAGAACCAGACTGTTTGAATTCTTCCAAAACAGAACCATCTGATTCGGCAACAACAGTGGTTACAAAAGCGCTTGGCTTTACATCTGCAGGAGTTACTGTTGGAGTGTTATCGATAATCTTCTTGGTAAATATGCCGACGCCTGCAACACCAATTACTGCGAGAAGAAGAATACAGATAAGGAGAGCTTTAAAAAAACGTACCCAAACCCGCTTTTTCTTCATCTTTTTTTTCGAGGAGATCGACTTTTTCCTCCGTGTAAGATTGTTTTTTCCGTAATTCATGAATAATTTCCTCCTTTATTCATTAGTTTCTATTATATCAAAATTAGTATTCTAAATAAAGTGGAAAATGAAAAGTTTATATATAGATAAAAATTTTTAATAAATTCTTGTAGTTTTCTTCTGCTTTAGTATAATGGAAACCGTGAGAAATGGTAAAAAAGGAGCAATTACAGGTAAATGAATATAAAAATAGTCTATCAGGGGAACAGTGCCGAAATCGTTGAAAAGAAATCAAGATTTATTGCAGATATATTTTCAGTTTCTTCAGAGGAAGAAGCACTTCAAATTTTAGAAAAAGTTAAGAAGAAATATTGGGATGCGAGACATCATTGTTGGGCATATGCAATCGGAGACGAACAAGTTCAGGAGCGTTGCAGCGATGATGGGGAGCCTAGTGGCACAGCAGGAAAACCTATTCTGGAAGTGATACGAGGAAATGAAATTCATAATGTTCTAATTGTTGTGACACGTTATTTTGGAGGAACATTGCTTGGAACAGGCGGTCTGGTACGCGCATATACACAGGCAGCGCAGGAAGGAATTGCAGCCAGTACGATTGTTACAAAAACACAAGGCTATAAAGTAAAAATCCATACGGATTATACTACTCTTGGAAAAATCCAATATTTATTGGGACAAAAAGGAGTTCAGATTATAGACTCGGTATATCAAGAAAATGTAGAGATTTTTGTTTACATATCAAAAGAGGAGGAAACTGTACTTCAACGTGATATTACTGAAGTGACAAATGGACAAACTGTAGTCGAGAGAATAGAAGAGTGCAGTTTTGCTAATGTGGAGGGACAAATGATCCAGTTTGATAATTGATAAATAAAAAAGCGTTATAACGAAACAGAGCAGGAACAAATTAGTTTAAACAATTGTTCCTGCTCTGAACTTATTTATGTAAGTTTAAAACTTACGAATTTAAAAATTAATTAAATTCTGGCTCAATCAAACCGAAAGAACCATCTTTTCTTTTATATACAACATTAACTTCATCTGTTTCTGCATTAGAAAATACGAAGAAGTTATGTCCGAGAAGATCCATCTGGATGCAAGCATCTTCGGGATACATTGGTTTAATTCCAAAACGTTTTGTACGTACAATCTTAACTTCGTCTGTTTCAGAAGAATCGTCATCGGATTCAAAAAATTCTTTTTTGAAATTATTGCCTGATGAAGAAGCAGTAGGATGACCCTGGCTTCTTGCTACCAGTTTGTTTTTGTATTTTCGAAGCTGGCGTTCAATCACTTCTTCTACAAGGTCGATGGATACGTACATATCGCTACTTGTCTGTTCTGAACGAATAATATTTCCCTTTACAGGAATCGTTACTTCAATCTTTTGGCGATCTTTTTCTACGCTGAGTGTTACAATGATTTCGGTTTCAGGAGTGAAATACCTCTCAAGTTTTCCTAATTTTTGTTCGACTGTGTCTTTTAATCCAGGTGTTACCTCGATGTTCTTTCCGCTGATAATAAATTTCATGCCAATCAACTCCTTTTGTTCATATTATACAGAAAAATAATGAAATCATCTGTATTTATATAGGGATTATAACATATGACTGGATGATTGTACAGAGAAATTGTCTGAAAAAAGAGTGAAAAAATTAAAAAACTCAAAAAAATAAAAGCGGACAGAATAGTTACCGTCCGCTTTAAAATATTATTTTATATTACTTCTTTTACGCATTCTTGCATCAAGAATCTTCTTACGGATACGAAGTGAGCTTGGTGTTACTTCCAGAAGCTCATCTGTATCGATGAAGTCCAATGCTTCTTCAAGACTTAAAATACGAGGAGGTGTCAGTCGAAGTGCTTCATCTGCACTTGATGATCGAGTGTTTGTAAGATGTTTGGTCTTACATACATTTAATTCGATATCATCAGTCTTACCATTTTGTCCGATAACCATACCAGAATATACTTTTTCTCCGGCACCGATAAATAATGTTCCGCGTTCCTGAGCACTATAGAGACCATAAGTTACAGATTCACCTGTCTCAAAAGCGATGAGGGAACCCTGTTTTCTATACTGAATATCGCCCTTATATGGAGCATAACCTTCGAAACTTGTATTTAAGATACCATTTCCCTTTGTATCTGTCATAAATTCTCCACGATATCCAATCAGTCCACGAGCTGGGATAGAGAACTCAAGACGAGTATATCCTCCATTGGACATTCCCATACTGCGGAGTTCACCTTTTCTCTGGCTTAATTTATCAATAACTGTTCCGGTAAACTCATCCGGCACATCAACGTAAGCAAGCTCCATAGGCTCGAGTTTCTTTCCGTTTTCATCTGTTTTATATAATACCTCTGCTTTGCTGACTGCAAATTCATAACCTTCACGGCGCATGTTTTCGATTAAAACAGATAAATGTAATTCTCCACGTCCAGAAACCTTAAAACTGTCGGCATTTTCTGTTTCTTCTACACGAAGACTTACATCTGTGTTTAATTCGCGAAGTAAACGATCACGGAGGTGACGGGAAGTTACAAATTTACCTTCCTGTCCTGCAAAAGGGCTGTCGTTTACGATAAACTGCATAGAAATTGTAGGCTCAGAAATCTTCTGGAATGGGATAGCAACTGGGTTATCAGGAGAACAAATTGTATCACCAATAGAAATATCTGAAATTCCGGAAATAGCAACGATGGAACCAATAGTAGCTTCTTTTACTTCTACTTTATTCAATCCATCAAATTCATATAATTTGCTGATTTTAACCTTCTGCTGTTTATCCGGATCATGATGGTTTACAACAACAACATCCTGATTTACAGAAATTGTTCCATTATCTACCTTACCGACTCCGATACGACCTACATATTCATTATAATCAATAGTACTGATCAAAACCTGAGTTGAAGCCTCTGGATCTCCCTCAGGAGCAGGAATATAATCAATGATTGTTTCAAATAAAGGCTGCATATCTTTTTCTTCGTCAGAAAGATCAAGCACAGCAATACCTGCTTTTGCAGATGCATAAACAAATGGACAATCTAACTGCTCCTCAGATGCATCCAAATCCATAAAAAGTTCCAGAACCTCATCAATAACTTCATCAGGTCTGGCTTCAGGTCTATCAATCTTATTGATACATACGATAACCGGAAGATTTAATTCCAATGCTTTACGCAGTACAAATTTTGTCTGTGGCATTGCACCTTCAAATGCGTCTACAACAAGAACAACACCATTTACCATTTTTAATACACGTTCTACTTCACCACCGAAATCAGCATGTCCCGGTGTATCAATGATATTGATTTTTGTTCCTTTATAATATACAGCAGTATTTTTAGACAGGATTGTAATTCCACGTTCACGCTCAATATCATTAGAGTCCATGACACGTTCAGCAACTTCCTGATTCTCGCGGAATACACCGCTTTGTTTTAAAAGCTCATCGACCAGAGTTGTCTTGCCGTGGTCTACGTGAGCGATAATTGCAATATTTCTAACATCTTCTCGTTTTGTTTTCATAGCTTCACACACTTTCCTAAATTCATCATGATAAAGTTACAACTTTTTTATTCTATCACAAAATTTCAAATTTACAATACCTATATATGTAAAAAATATGTCTGCGAAAAAAGTCGTTTTCGGCTGTCGAGCGATTTTGGGATAAATTTGTTCTAAAAAAGGTGTTAAAGAACATAGATTTAGTAATGACTTAAAAATACCGTGAAGAGGAAGGGAGAATTACAAATTATGTCAGATAAGATTATTGAAAATAATCAGGTAACAATTATGGGAGAGGTTGCTTCACCTCTTACATATAGCCATGAGGTGTTTGGAGAAGGATTTTATGTAATGGATGTTATGGTGAAGCGATTGAGCAATTCGGAAGATCGGATTCCGCTCACAATATCGGAACGTTTGATTGATGTAAATCAGGACTATACCGGGGAATTTATTAAAGTATCCGGGCAGTTCCGTTCGTATAACCGGCATGAAGAACAAAAAAATCGATTGGTATTGTCTGTGTTTGTCCGTGAACTGGAATTTGTAGATGAAGAACTGGATGGAGCGAAGACAAATCATATCCTATTAGAAGGATACATTTGTAAAAAACCAATTTACAGAAAAACTCCGTTGGGAAGAGAAATTGCAGATTTGCTTCTGGCTGTAAACAGACCTTATGGAAAATCAGATTATATTCCTTGTATATGCTGGGGAAGAAATGCAAGATATGCTTCGGGATTTGAGGTTGGAGAACACGTACAATTGCTTGGAAGAATTCAAAGCAGAAATTATGTGAAAAAATTATCCGAGGCAGAAACTGAAACAAGAACAGCATATGAAGTTTCCGTAAGCAAATTAGAATGTATAGAATGAGAAACAAAAAGTAAGCTGATATTGTATAATATAAATTGGTCAGTAATCTGTTTTAGGTAAAAGGGATCGTTAAAAGGATATCATTTCTTGAGGAATTGCTTCAAATATGATATCCTTTTTGTTAGTAGTGATTAAATACATAAAAAGCTATCAGCCATACTTAGTGACAGAATATGGGTTAAAAAGACTAGAACGCAGTGAAATACAGGAGGATAGAAACATGATAAGAGTTTTGATGAGTGGATGCAATGGAAAGATGGGACAGATGATAACAGGTCTTGTAAAAGAGGATGAGCAGGTTGAAATCGTGGCAGGAATAGATACTTATACTGGAATTTCGAATACATATCCGGTATTCAAAAGTTTTGCAGATTGTGATGTAGAAGTTGATGTGGTGATTGATTTTTCGAATGCTGCAGCATTGGAAGGATTGTTGGCTTATTGTATAAGTAAGCAAGTGCCGGCGGTAATTTGTTCGACGGGTTATTCAGAGGAACAGCTGCAGAAAATTAAAGAAGCTTCTGAAAAAGTTGCAATTTTAAAATCTGCGAATATGTCTATGGGAATCAATCTTTTGTTAAAGCTTTTGAAGGATGCCGCTAAGGTGCTGGCACCGGCAGGATATGATATTGAATTAGTAGAAAAGCATCACAATCAAAAACTGGATGCGCCAAGTGGAACAGCACTTGCACTTGCAGACTCTATTAATGATGCATTGAATAATGAATACAACTATGTTTATGACAGAAGCCAGGTGCGTCAGAAACGCGACTCAAAAGAAATTGGTATTTCAGCAGTTCGTGCCGGAACAATTGTCGGAGAGCATGAAGTGATTTTTGCCGGAACAGATGAAGTGATTGAGTTTAAACACACAGCATATTCCAGAAGTGTATTTGGAAAAGGGGCTGTTGAAGCTGCAAAATATCTGGCAGGCAAACCGGCTGGAATGTACGATATGAGTGACGTAATTGCATTTTAATAGAACAAAAAATAAAAAACAGGTTCTTGAGGTTAGATGAACTCAGGGGAAAAGGAATCGTTTATGAGAAATTTGGAAGAAAGGTATCTGGATCGTTTGTCTGATCTATATCCAACGATAGCAGCAGCATCTACAGAGATTATCAATTTACAGGCAATTTTGAATTTGCCAAAGGGTACAGAACATTTTATTACAGATGTTCATGGAGAGTATGAGGCGTTTTCTCACGTACTAAAGAATGGCTCAGGATCTGTGAGGAGAAAAATTAATGATGTTTTTGGAAATACATTGAGCAGCAGGGATAAGCAATCTCTCGCAACATTGATTTATTATCCAAAAGATAAGATAGCTCAAGTAAAGAAGACAGAATCAAATATGGAGGATTGGTACAAGATTAATCTGTATCGTTTGATTGAAGTGAGTAAGAGGGCAGCAAGTAAATATACTCGTTCCAAAGTAAGGAAGGCACTGCCAAAAGATTTTGCTTATGTTATAGAAGAATTGATTACAGAACGTTCAGAAATAAATGATAAAGAATCTTATTATAATGAGATTATAATGACGATCATTCGAATTGGACGGGCGGAAGAATTTATTATTGCGATTTCATCATTGATCCAGCGCCTGGTTGTAGATCATTTGCATATTGTAGGAGATATTTATGACAGAGGACCGGGACCACATATTATTATGGATAAGCTGATGAGTTATCATTCCCTGGATATTCAGTGGGGCAACCATGATGTTGTATGGATGGGAGCTGCGGCAGGACAATTGGCATGTATTGCGAATGTAATCCGAATTTGTGCACGTTATGGCAATTTGGATATTCTTGAAGATGGATATGGAATTAATCTCCTTCCATTAGCGACATTTGCACTTCAGGTATATGGAGATGATCCGTGTGATTGCTTTAAGCTGAAAGGTTCGGACAATCCAAATAGGGCAGAGATGGAGCTGAATATGAGAATGCATAAAGCAATTTCAATTATTCAGTTTAAAATTGAAGGACAGACAATCAGACGTCAGCCGGGATTTGGGTTGGAAGAGCGCGCCCTTTTACATCGGATTGATTATGAAAAAGGGACTATTACGTTAGATGGAAAAGAGTATAAATTGCTGGATACAAACTTCCCAACGATCGATCCAAAGAACCCATATCAGTTATCGGCAGACGAGGAAGATGTAATGGAACGATTGGAACGTGCGTTTACCGGATGTGAAAAACTGCAGGAACATATGCATTTTCTACTTTCGAAAGGAAGTTTGTATAAGGTCTACAACAATAACTTGTTGTATCATGGGTGTGTACCATTAAATGAAGATGGAACTTTGAAAGAAGTAACATTGTTTAGTAAAAAATTCAAAGGCAAGTCTTTGTATGATGCATTAGAGCGTTATGTAAGAAAAGGATTTTTCGCAGTTAACAAAGAGGATTGGGAAAACGGAAAAGATATCATGTGGTATATCTGGCTGAATCCGAATTCACCATTGTTTGGAAAGGATAAAATGGCAACCTTCGAACGATATTTTCTTGCGGAGAAAGAAACTCATACAGAGGTGAAAAATCCATACTATCAATATATAGAAAATGAAAAAGTAATTGCATCTATTATGGAAGAGTTTGGGTTGGATTTTGAATCAGATGATACGCATATTATTAATGGACATGTTCCGGTTAAAAGAAAAAACGGGGAAAGCCCTGTGAAATGTAATGGTAAAGTAATGGTAATTGATGGTGGATTCTCAAAAGCTTATCAACGAGAAACAGGAATTGCCGGATATACATTAATCTACAATTCTTATGGATTGTTGCTTGTTGCGCACGAACCATTTGAATCAACAGAATCTGCGATTGAAAAAGAAAGTGATATTCATTCAGAAAGTATGGTGATCCGCCGTGTTGTACAAAGAAGTCTTGTTGAAAATACCGATGTCGGAAAAGAATTAAAAGAACAGATAGCAGATTTGGAAGTACTGTTGAAGGCTTATCGCAGTGGTGAATTGAAAGAAAAACTATAAAGTTGTATATCTATAGAAATTTTTCTTTTGGAAGATTTTTCCAAACATAAAAACGATAAAAAAGTACATAGTAAGTGTACAAGATTTTTTATGGAAAGGAAGAATCAAAATGAAAAAAATGAAAACGGCGATATTATTAGTTGTCAGTGTATTGTTGATGGGAAGTATGACTGCATGTGGAACAACAAACACCGGAATGAATGCTGCGGATCAGGGAAATAATAATACTACTGATCAAGGAGCTGATACAAAGGCTGATAAGGATGGAGATGGTATTATCGATGATGCAGTAAATGATGTGACCGAGGGAATTGATGATGCAGTAGATGATATGACTGATAATGGAGCAACGGATAAGGGCACAGTACGATAGAAAAAGTCGTTTGCAAATGCGTTAAAAGTAATAACATGTAACATAGAGGGAGAGAAACTGATATTTGGTTTTCTCTTCCTTTTTTGACTTTACTATGATAAAATGGTGAAGTGATTGAGACACAAAATGATGTGAAATAGTATTTAAAAGGCAGAAAGGCGGATTATACCATGAAATTCAGACCTTGTATTGATATACATAACGGAAAAGTAAAACAGATTGTTGGCGGTTCACTTTGCGATAAAGGGGATACAGCAAAAACGAATTTCTCTTCAGAGTTGGATGCTGCATATTACGCAAAGATGTATCAGAAAGACGGATTGTCAGGAGGACATATTATTTTACTGAATCCTCCGACTTCAGAATATTATAAAGAGACAAAAAAGCAAGCACTATCAGCATTACAGGCATATCCGAAAGGCATGCAGATCGGTGGCGGGATAACAGTGGAAAATGCACAGGAATATTTACAGGCAGGTGCAAGTCATGTGATTGTAACTTCTTATGTATTTCAAGATGGGAAATTTCATCAAGATAATTTACAGAAGTTATTGCAGGAAGCAGGAAAAGAAAAGTTAGTATTGGATTTGAGCTGTCGCAAAAAAAACAATGATTATTATGTTGTGACAAATCGTTGGCAGACATTTACGGAAGTGAAATTAAATGAAAAAACATTAGATGAATTGGCAGGATATTGTGATGAATTCCTAATCCATGGTGTGGATGTAGAGGGAAAATCATCAGGAGTGGAGCTGGAACTCGTCGAAATGCTCGGAAAGTGGAATGGTACAAAGATTACATATGCCGGGGGTATTGGAAGTATAGATGATTTGAAGAAATTTGAAGAAGCCTGTGGCGGAAAATTGGATTATACGATAGGAAGTGCATTGGATTTATTTGGCGGATCAATATCATATCGCGAAATTGTTAAAAGCAGTATACAAAACTGTACGAAACAGTAATTGAATTTAAGCTCAATTAGTGATAAAATGGAGAACAGAGTAAAATTAGACAAGGAGTACACTACTGATTATGGGTTTAATACAGAAAATATTTGGTACACATAGTGAAAACGAATTAAAACGAATATATCCAATAGTTGATCAGATTGAAGCATTGGATTCACAGATGCAGGCACTTTCTGATGAGGAACTGAGAGGAAAAACAAAAGAATTTAAACAACGTCTGAATGAGGGGGAAACATTAGACGATATTTTACCGGAAGCATATGCAACAGTACGTGAAGCGGCTTATAGAAGTCTTGGTATGAAACATTATCGTGTACAGTTGATTGGTGGTATTATTTTACATCAGGGACGAATTGCAGAGATGAGAACAGGTGAAGGTAAGACACTGGTTTCTACATTACCTGCTTATTTGAACGCATTGAGCGGAAAAGGCGTTCACATTGTAACAGTCAATGATTATCTTGCAAGACGTGATGCAGAGTGGATGGGAAAAGTACACCAGTTTTTAGGACTGACAGTCGGAGTAGTTCTCAATAGTATGGAAAGTGAAGAGAGACGTGCGGCTTACGATTGTGATATTACTTACGTAACCAATAACGAGCTTGGATTTGATTATCTGAGAGATAATATGGTTATTTATAAAGAGCAGCTTGTACAACGCGGATTGAATTTTGCAGTTATTGATGAGGTCGACTCAGTATTGATCGATGAGGCAAGAACACCATTGATTATTTCTGGACAGAGCAGTAAATCTACAAAATTGTATGAAGCTTGCGATATCCTGGCACGTCAGTTAGAACGTGGAGAGGCAAGTGGTGAATTCTCTAAGATCAATGCAATCATGGGAGAAGATATCGAGGAAACAGGCGACTATATTGTAAATGAGAAAGAGAAATCTGTAAACCTGACAGAAGATGGTGTGAAGAAGGTAGAGAAATTCTTCCATATTGAAAATCTTGCCGATCCGGAAAATCTTGAGATTCAGCATAATATTATTCTTGCATTGCGTGCACATAACCTTATGTTCCGTGATCAGGATTATGTGGTAACACCAGAGGGAGAGGTTGTTATTGTTGATGAGTTTACAGGTCGTATCATGCCTGGACGCCGTTATTCAGATGGTCTCCATCAGGCAATCGAGGCTAAAGAGCATGTAAAAGTGATGAGGGAAAGCAAAACTCTTGCAACGATTACATTCCAGAATTTGTTTAATAAATATGAGAAAAAGAGTGGTATGACAGGTACTGCCTTGACAGAGGAAAAAGAATTTAGAGATATTTATGGAATGGACGTTATCGAAATTCCAACAAACCTTCCGGTTCAGAGAAAGGATTTAGATGACGCTGTTTATAAGACAAAAGAGGAAAAATATAAGGCTGTTGTAGAGGCAGTAAAAGAAGCGCATGCAACAGGCCAACCTGTTCTGGTAGGTACAATTACAATTGATGTATCAGAATTACTTAGCAAGATGTTGAAAAAAGAGGGAATCCCTCACAATGTTTTGAATGCAAAATACCATGAACAGGAAGCTGAGATTGTAGCAGATGCCGGAATACATGGAGCTGTTACAATTGCTACAAACATGGCTGGTCGTGGTACGGATATTAAGCTGGATGATGAATCAAAGGCAGCAGGTGGATTGAAGATTATCGGTACAGAGCGTCATGAATCTCGTCGTATTGATAATCAGCTGCGTGGTCGTGCAGGTCGTCAGGGTGATCCGGGAGAGTCTCGTTTTTATATTTCTTTGGAAGATGATCTGATGAGATTATTCGGTTCCGAAAAATTAATGTCCGTATTTAACACTTTGGGTGTAGAAGACGGAGAGCAGATTGAACATAAGATGCTTTCTAATGCAATAGAAAAAGCACAGAAGAAAATTGAGAGCAATAACTATGGAATTCGTAAGAATTTATTGGAATACGATCAGGTTATGAATGAACAGCGTGAAATCATTTACGAAGAGAGACGACGCGTTCTGGATGGCGAGAGTATGCGCGATACAGTTTATAATATGATCACAGAATATGTGGAAAATCTGGTCGATCGCTGTGTGTCACCGGATGTAGATCCGGAAGAATGGGATTTGACAGGACTTGAAGTTTCACTTCATGATGTTATTCCGCAATTAAAATTCCCTACAGCAAAAGAAGTTGAAGATATGCAGCAGAAGGAACTGAAGCATTTATTGAAAGAAAAAGCTGTTAAAGCATATGAAGGTAAAGAAGCAGAATTCCCAGAACCGGAACAGATTCGAGAGATGGAACGTGTTGTATTGTTAAAAGTGATTGATGCAAAATGGATGGATCACATTGACGATATGGATCAGCTGCGACAGGGAATCGGTCTTCAGGCATATGGTCAGAGAGATCCGCTGGTAGAATATAAAATGATGGGATATGATATGTTCGGCGAAATGACGAATGCCATCGCAGAGATGACAATCAAGACGTTGTTTAATATCCGTGTTGAGCAGAAAGTAGAGCGTGAGCAGGTTGCGAAAGTAACAGGAACGAATAAAGACGAGACGGCTGTACGAGCTCCGAAAAAACGCGAAGAGAAGAAAATATATCCAAATGATCCATGCCCTTGCGGAAGTGGAAAGAAATACAAACAGTGCTGTGGAAGAAAGATTGTATAATTTTTGCAGATAATTATAAAAATGAAAGAGGTGAATAAGGTGGTTTTGTTAGATGAGTTAAAACAGACGTTGACAGCATATGAAGAACCGCTGAAAGATTTGAGGGATTCACTTTGACTTAGCGTCAAAGAAAGAACGAATCGAAGAATTAGAAAGAAGAATTGAAGAACCTGGATTTTGGGATAATCCGGAGGAATCTCAGCAGACAATGAAATATTTGAGAGGACTCCAGGATTCTGTAAAACAGATTGAACAAATGTTTACAGATTATGAGGATATCGGTCTTCTGATAGAGATGAGTGAAGAAGAACCTGATGACGATACGATACAAGAGATACAAGAGGATCTGGAGCGGTTTAAAGAAGAGTTTGAAGAGTTGAGAATACAGACGCTTCTTACAGGAGAATACGATAAGTGCAGTGCAATCCTGACGATTCATGCAGGAGCAGGCGGAACGGAATCCTGTGACTGGGCCAGTATGCTGTATCGTATGTATACACGTTGGGCCGAGAAAAAAGGATATTCAGTAGAAGTGCTTGACTATCTGGAAGGCGATGTGGCAGGAATAAAAAGTGTAACAATTGAAATTCAGGGAGAAAATGCATATGGATATCTGCGCTCCGAAAAGGGTGTGCATCGTCTTGTGCGTATTTCACCATTTAATGCAGCAGGTAAACGACAGACTTCGTTTGCATCTTGCGACGTGATTCCGGATATTCAAGAGGATATTGAAGTTGAGATTAACGATGATGATCTTCGAATTGACACGTATCGTTCCAGCGGAGCCGGTGGACAGCATATTAATAAAACATCTTCTGCAATCCGAATTACGCATTTGCCAACGGGAATTGTAGTACAGTGTCAAAATGAACGTTCACAGCATATGAACAAAGATAAAGCAATGCAGATGTTGAAAGCAAAATTATATTTGCTGAAACAGCAGGAACAGGCGGACAAGATGTCAGGTATCCGCGGTGAAGTAAAGGATATTGGATTTGGCAATCAGATTCGTTCATATGTTATGCAGCCATATACAATGGTAAAAGATCACAGAACGAACGAAGAAATCAGTAACGTGAATGCAGTTATGGATGGATATCTGGATCCGTTTATTAATGCATATTTGAGTGCAAATTAGATGATAGATGTGTATAGCAAGAAAGGGAGAATGAAATGGTAAATATAGCAGTATTAGGTTATGGCACAGTAGGATCAGGAGTAGTTGAAGTCATTCATACCAATCATGAACGGATTAACCAAAGAATCGGGGATGAGTTGAATGTGAAGTATGTTCTGGATCTGAGAGATTTTCCGGGAGATCCGATACAGGAAAAATTGGTACATGATTTCAACGTGATCGTAGAAGATCCGGATGTACAAATCGTAGTCGAGGTAATGGGCGGAATTGAGCCTGCATATACTTTCGTAAAACGTTCCCTTCAGGCTGGAAAGAGTGTTGCAACATCAAATAAAGCATTGGTAGCTAAGCATGGAGCAGAATTATTGTCTATTGCCCGCGATAAGAATATTAACTTCTTGTTTGAAGCAAGCGTTGGAGGCGGAATTCCGATCATCCGTCCTTTGAACTCTTCATTGACAGCAGATGAAATTGAAGAAATAACAGGTATTTTGAATGGAACAACAAATTATATGCTTTCTAAAATGTTCTATGAAGGTGCAGATTATGCAGAAGTTTTAAAAGAAGCGCAGGATAAAGGATACGCAGAGCGAAATCCGGAAGCAGATGTAGAAGGCTATGATGCGTGTCGTAAAATCGCGATTTTATCTTCTTTAATTTCAGGACAGCAGGTTGATTTTGAAGATATTTATACAGAAGGTATCACAAATATCACAAAAGAAGACATGATGTATGCAAAAGAAATGGGAATGACGATTAAATTACTTGCGTCAAGTAAAAGAGACAACGATCATTTGCATGCAATTGTAGCTCCGGCATTACTGCATAAAGAGCATCCTCTTTACAATGTAAATGATGTGTTCAATGCGATTTTTGTTCATGGAAATGTTCTTGGAGATGCAATGTTCTACGGAAGTGGAGCGGGTAAACTTCCAACAGCGAGTGCAGTTGTCGCAGATGTTGTTGATGAGGCAAAACATTTGAATCGTAATATCATGACAATGTGGAAAAATGAGAAGTTAGAGCTTCTTCCACTTGATAATACGAGTAAGAAATTTTTTGTTCGAATCAAAGGTGATGCCGAAGCTATGAAGGCACATTTGGAGAGCTCATTTGGTCCGATTTCAATTGTGAAAGTAGATGGATTGAATGGTGAGTTCGGCTTTGTTACGGAAGAGATGACAGAAGGAAGTTATAAAGAAAAATCAGCAGAGTTCCCGGGAATCATCCATATGATCCGTATAGAAGAATAAGAACAGTGGATTTATGAAATACAAAAGATAGTTTAAAGATATAAAAGAACCATGAGATTTACTTGGAAAAAGTAAGTCTTATGGTTCTTTTGCCTAGTGTGATGCATTTGCTGAATCTAATAACGTATGAATCATGGCACGTGTGTCAGAAGAAGAATCACGATATTTTAAAATCAAATCAATCTCATCTTGCATCAAAATAATGGAATCATTAGATTTTCCTTCGATAGCAAAATGATAATCTCCCGATTCATGGATGATATAGGTTTGGTTAAAAGGCTTAATGATGAGTTCTTCCATTGAAACGTTATAAAGCTCACATAGTCTGATTAACAATCCAATATCCGGATCACGATTAGCTCTTTCATAATTAGAGTAAGCTTGGCGTGAGATGTTAAGATACTTGCTCAGTTTGTCCTGTGTATAACCACGTGCTTTGCGGTATTTTCGTAAATTTTTTGCAAGCTGTAAGTTCGCCACGATGCTCCTCCTTGTTGAAAATTAATATGATTATTATATCAATTTCCAATAAGGAAAGAATCATACGCAACAAAAATGAGCAAAAACGTAAAATGTAAACAAATGATTACAAAACGGTGCGCTGACTTAAATTACTGTTATGGTATTCAGAAGAAAATGTTACATCTTCGCCGAACCATACAGGAGGTATAAAAGAAAGTGCGCTTTCTTCGTCGTGGAATTCTACTTCTGCAAGAACCAGCCCTTGTAAATCTTCAGAAAAAATATCTAATTCGATTTTTAAATCGGAGTAGGTGCCTCGCGTAATAAAACGTGACAAAGGAATTACATAGCGTTTTTTTGAAATAATACGACCATCAACTTTAGATTTTAAGTGGTTGTAAGCATCTTTAGTGAGTGGGAGATTATATTCTTCCCGGCTCATCAGCCCTTTTGATTTGTAAGTAAGAAAATAATCTTCATTATCTTTGCGGATGCGTACAACAGGCTCCGTGCACAAATATCCTTGTTCGATGTGATGAACAGGATAATCTTCAGGTGAAAAAGGCAGTTTTGTGGCATCAATTAAATATTTTCGTTCAATTTCCATGGTAATCTCCTAATGTTTTGTTTATAAGTAAGTGTAGTTATAGTATATACATGATTTTAAGGTTTAATGGGATTAATTTCAATAAAAAAGCCAAAGATTCTTGTTAGTTCGGAAAGAGTATATTAAAATATTACTGTTAAATTAAATTGCGGAGGAGGAATGGTACAATGAAAAAAATATGTGTATTTTTAGCAGACGGATTTGAAGAAATAGAAGGTTTGACGGTTGTTGATATTTTGAGAAGAGCAAAAGTAGAAGTTTCGACAGTTTCAATTATGGATACTCTTGATATTCATGGAGCACATGGGATTAACATAAAAGCGGACCAAATGTTTGATGAGGCTGATTTTAGCGTAGCAGATATGCTGGTTCTTCCGGGCGGAATGCCAGGAACGTTACATTTGAGTGAGCATAAAGGGTTGCAGAACATTTTGAAAGATTTTCATAATGAGAAGAAGAACATAGCTGCTATATGCGCGGCTCCGAGTGTGCTTGGGAAGTATGGAATTTTAGAAGGAAAGAGAGCTTGCTGTTATCCATCATTTGAGGAGCAGCTTACAGGTGCTGAAGTTGTATTTGAACCGGTTGTACAAGACGGACACATTGTTACAAGCAGGGGAATGGGAACAGCAATTCCATTCGCATTAAAGCTGACAGAAGTTTTATGCGGAGCAAAAGCAGCAAATGAAGTAAAAAAATCTATTTTATTTGTATAAAAATTATTCAAAAAGCTAAGAAAACAGCAAAAAGCACTGGAAATAAGGGGATGTTTGTGCTATACTGTTTCAATGACTGCGAATGTATATTAGTAACTGGCTGATAAACATTTCGTGTAAAAACGCATAAACAGGGTTGTGCAATAGAATGTCAGCAGGCACAACATGCGTTGAGATCTATAGGGTCTTCGAATATAAAAGAATATCAATCAGCATGCATAGTCTGCTGAGAAGATACAAATCAAGGAGGAAGTAAAGATGAGTTTACAGGTAGAAAAGTTAGAACATAACATGGCAAAACTTACTATCGAAGTTGCAGCAGAAGAGGTAGAGAAAGCTTTACAGGCTGCTTATTTAAAACAGCGTGGGAAAATCAATATCCCAGGGTTCCGTAAAGGTAAAGTGCCACGCCAGATGATCGAAAAAATGTATGGGGCTGAAATCTTCTATGATGAAGCAGCAAACAAGATGATCTCTGAAGCATATGGAAAAGCATATGATGAGTGTGAATTAGATATCGTTTCACAGCCATCTATCGATATCGTACAGTTAGAAAAAGGAAAAGATTTCATTTTCACAGCAGAAGTAGCTACAAAACCAGAAGTAAAACTTGGTGAGTATAAAGGACTTAAAGTAGACAAATATTCTACAAGAGTTACACAGAAAGAAGTAGACGAGGAAATCGAAAAAGAGCGTGAGCGTAATGCAAGAACTGTTGAAGTAACAGATCGTGCAGTTGAAGATAAAGATATCGTAACACTTGACTTTGAAGGATTCGTAGACGGTGTTGCATTTGAGGGTGGAAAAGGAACAGACTATCCACTGACAATTGGTTCCGGTTCATTTATCCCAGGATTTGAAGAGCAGCTGATCGGAGCTGAGATTGATAAAGAAGTTGAAGTAAAAGTAACATTCCCAGAAGAGTATCAGGCAGCTGAACTTGCTGGTAAAGATGCTGTATTCAAATGTACAGTACATGCTATCAAAGCAAAAGAGCTTCCAGAAGCTGACGATGAATTTGCATCAGAAGTATCTGAGTGCGAAACAATGGAAGCATACAGAGCAGAAGTAAAACAGAAAATCAAAGACAGAAAAGAATCTGAAGGAAAAGCAAAGAAAGAAGATCAGGCAGTAGAGCAGGCAATCGAGAATGCAGAGATGGATATTCCACAGCCAATGATCGATCTTCAGGTAAGACAGATGGCAGATGATTTTGCACGTCGTATCCAGCAGCAGGGACTGACAGTAGAGCAGTACTTCCAGTTCACAGGACTGACACAGGAAAAGATGATGGAAGAGTTCGAGCCACAGGCTGTTAAGAGAATTAAAACAAGACTTGTTCTCGAAGCAATTGTAAAAGCTGAGAACATCGAAGTATCTGACGAACGTTTAGATGAAGAAATCCAGAAGATGGCAGATGCATATCAGATGGAATTTGATAAACTCAAAGAGTACATGGGAGAAGCAGAAGCTGCTCAGATGAAAGAGGATATCGCAGTTCAGGAAGCTGTAACATTGATTACAGATGCATCAGTAGAAGGCTAAGATGCGAATATAGAAGGGAGCTGACAGTCTTATGAGTTTAGTACCATATGTCATTGAACAGACAAGCCGAGGAGAACGCTCCTACGACATCTATTCTAGACTGTTAAAAGATAGAATTATCTTTTTGGGAGAAGAAGTAACAGATGTGTCTGCAAATATTATTGTGGCACAGCTTCTTTTCCTGGAAGCAGATGATCCAAATAAAGACATCCAGTTGTATATCAACAGTCCAGGTGGATCTGTGACAGCCGGGATGGCAATTTATGATACAATGCAGTATATCAAATGTGATGTATCTACAGTATGTATCGGTATGGCTGCAAGTATGGGTTCATTTCTTCTTTCAGGAGGTACAAAAGGAAAACGTTTTGCACTTCCAAATGCAGAGATTATGATCCATCAGCCATCAGGCGGAGCGCAGGGACAGGCAACAGAGATTCAGATTGCCGCAGAACATATTTTGCGCACACGTCAGAAATTAAATGAGATTTTGGCAGCCAATACAGGACAGCCTTTAGAAGTTATCCAGAAAGATACAGAAAGAGATAACTTTATGTCTGCACAGGCGGCGAAAGAATATGGATTAATTGATGAAGTAATTGCAAATCACTAAGAAGTGAGTGCAATATGAGGTGAGAGTAGTATGGCAGGAAAAATCGGTGATGATACAGTCAGATGTTCTTTCTGTAATAAAACACAGAACCAGGTACGCAAGTTAATTGCAGGTCCAAATGGCTCCTACATCTGTGATGAGTGTGTTGAAGTTTGTTCTGAGATTATCGAAGAAGAATTTGAATATGAAGAGAGAAACAGATTCTCTGATATTAATCTTTTAACACCGGAAGAAATTAAGGCGTTTTTGGATGATTATGTAATCGGTCAGGATGAGGCGAAAAAAGTGCTGGCAGTATCTGTTTATAATCATTATAAGAGGATTATGGCAGGTCAGGATTTAGGAGTAGAACTTCAAAAGAGTAACATTTTAATGCTTGGACCAACTGGGTGTGGAAAGACACTTCTTGCACAGACCCTTGCAAAAATATTAAATGTTCCATTTGCAATAGCAGACGCAACTGCATTGACAGAGGCCGGATATGTTGGAGAAGATGTTGAGAATATTCTTCTCAAAGTCATTCAGGCGGCGGATGGAGATATTGAGCGTGCAGAGCATGGAATTATTTATATTGATGAGATTGATAAGATTACAAGAAAATCTGAAAATCCGTCAATTACCCGAGATGTATCGGGAGAGGGAGTACAGCAGGCACTCTTAAAGATTATTGAAGGAACAGTTGCTTCTGTACCACCGCAGGGAGGAAGAAAACATCCTCATCAGGAATTGATTCAGATTGATACTACAAATATACTTTTTATTTGTGGCGGAGCATTTGAAGGAATTGAGAAGATCATTGAGACTCGTCTGGATAAAAAATCTATTGGATTTAATGCAGAGATTGCATTACAGCACGAATACGATGTAGATGTCTTGCTGAAGCAGATTTTACCGCAGGATTTAACAAAGTTTGGTTTAATTCCAGAATTGGTAGGTAGATTACCAATTACAGTTTCATTAGATATGCTTGATCAGAAAGCATTGGTTCGTATTATGACAGAACCGAAGAATTCTATTGTTAAACAGTATCAGAAATTATTGGAGCTGGATGGCGTGAATTTGGAATTTGATCGTGAGGCTCTGAATGCAATTGCGGAAACATCAATGGCTAGAAAAACAGGAGCCAGAGGTCTGCGTGCAATTATGGAAGACATTATGATGGATACAATGTTTAAAGTTCCATCAGATGAAACCATTAAGGAATGCAGAATCACAAAAGATGTTGTTAATGGGAAAAGCAAGCCGTTGTATCAACGTGACGGAGAAGAGCGTCAGTCATTTTTGACATCTGAAAGTGCATAATATTGTTGCTTGTAAGGTGATTCTGGCAACAACAGATGAATCAGAATTTAGCAGCTTGACTGCAAAAAGATAACGAGAGGCGGGTAACTAGGCGAATACTGGGTATCCGCTTCCTTTTTATATAGATGAGAGTTATAATAAATACGAAAATTAACCAGATACTGGTTTATAAATAGAGATACATAAGGAGATATTAAGATGGCAGAACAAAGATTAAATCTTCCTATGGTACCCCTTCGAGGGCTTACCATTATGCCGGAAATGATAGTGCATTTTGATGTGAGCAGAGAAAGCTCTATCGCAGCTGTACAGGAGGCAATGGCAGAGGAACAGAAAATTTTTCTAGTTTCACAAAAAAGTATAGAGACAGAGAAGCCGACGCAAGAAGACGTATTTGAAATAGGTACAATTGCAACAGTAAAACAAATTATGAAATTACCAAAGCAAATAATGCGTGTTCTTGTAGAAGGAGAAGTGAGGGGCCGTTTGATAAATATGAGTGATGATGCACCTTATTTACAGGCGGAAGTAGAAATAATAGAAGATGACGAAGCTATGCCTGAAACTTTGGATGATCAGGCTATGTTACGAGGATTGAAAGATATTTTCGTAGAATACGCAGCAAAGAATGGTAAATTTTCAAAAGAATCCATCGGAGAAATATTAGAGATTCAAGATGTAAAAAAACTGGTGGATGAGATTGCTGCAAATGTTCCATTGCCATATATGGAGCTTCAGGACATTTTAAATCAAACAGAGTTTGAGCAACGTTATGAGACGCTTTGTTTTAAGCTTGTAAACGAAATACAGATCATTGCGATTAAAGACGAGATACGTGCAAAAGTAAAAGAACGTGTAGATAAGCATCAGCGCGAGTATATTTTAAGAGAACAATTAAAGTTGATCAGAGAAGAACTTGGCGAAGATTCCACAATTTCAGATGCAGAAGAATTTGAATCAGCAACGAAGAAATTGAATGCACCGAAAGAAGTGAAAGAAAAATTATTTAAAGAAATCAAAAGATTCAAAAGCTCTATGAATTCTCCGGCGGAAATTGGTGTTATACGCACATATATTGAAACACTGCTGGAAATGCCGTGGAATAAGACAGTAAAAGAGAATACGGATCTGGCTTATGCAGAAAAAATATTAGATGCAGATCATTATGGTCTTGAACAAGTAAAGGAAAGAGTGTTAGAGTTTCTGGCGGTGCGGACATTGACAAAAAAAGGTGAAAGCCCGATACTTTGTCTGGTAGGACCTCCGGGAACCGGAAAAACTTCCATTGCAAGATCACTTGCAAGAGCACTTCAGAAACCTTATGTGCGGATTTCACTTGGTGGTGTTCGTGATGAGGCAGAAATCCGCGGTCATCGAAGAACTTATGTTGGAGCAATGCCTGGAAGAATTGCGAACGGTTTAAAAACTGCAGGTGTCAAAAATCCGGTTATGCTGTTGGATGAAATTGATAAAGTCAGTTCAGACTATAAAGGAGATACATTTTCTGCATTACTTGAAGTATTAGACAGCGAGCAGAATAGTAAATTCCAGGATCATTACATGGAAGTGCCATTGGATTTGTCAGAAGTACTGTTTATTGCTACGGCAAACTCGCTTCAGACAATCCCGCGTCCATTGTTAGACAGAATGGAAATTATAGAAGTCAGTAGCTATACAGAGAACGAAAAACTTCATATTGCGGAAGAGCATTTGATTCCAAAACAGTTAGAGAAACATGGATTGACTTCCGAGACACTATCAATCAGCAAACGAGCAATCTGGAAAATCGCTGAAAACTATACAAAGGAAGCCGGAGTCAGACAGATGGAGCGAGAAATCGGCAACATTTGCAGAAAGACGGCGAAAGAACTTCTGACGACGGATAAAAAGAAAATATCTGTGACAGAGAAGAATCTGCATAAATACCTTGGAAAAGAGAAGTATAAATATCAGATGGTTAATCCGGCAGATGAAGTAGGTATCGTGCGAGGACTTGCATGGACCAGTGTTGGGGGCGATACACTTCAAATAGAAGTAAATGTAATGCCTGGAAAAGGAGAAATTGCATTAACAGGACAGCTTGGAGATGTAATGAAAGAATCGGCTGGGGCAGGAATCAGTTATATTCGTTCAGTCAGTGAAAAATACGAGATTGCTGCAGATTTCTTTGAAAAACACGATATTCATGTACATATTCCGGAAGGAGCAGTGCCAAAAGACGGTCCTTCAGCGGGAATTACAATGGCAACAGCTATTTTATCTGCAATTACAGCAAGAAAGGTACGTGCAGATCTGGCAATGACAGGAGAAATCACCTTAAGGGGAAGAGTACTTCCAATTGGTGGACTGAAAGAAAAATTACTTGCTGCAAAGAATGCCGGAATTAAGACTGTGCTTGTTCCAAAAGAAAATCAAGTGGATGTGGAGGAACTAAGTTCTGAAATAACAAAAGGCTTAGAAATTATTCCGGTAGAATCTATGGATGAGGTTTTGAAAGAAGCATTGGTGTAAAACAGAAAATGATATAGGAGAACGTTATGGTAATTAAAAATATTAACCTGGAAACAGTATGTGGTATTACAAGTAAACTCCCGGAAAATGAACTGCCAGAAATTGCATTTGCAGGTAAATCAAATGTTGGTAAATCTTCCTTGATCAATGCGTTGATGAACAGAAAATCTTATGCAAGAATTTCTGCAACGCCAGGAAAAACGCAGACGATTAATTTTTATAATATCAATGAAGAAATGTATCTTGTAGACCTTCCGGGATATGGTTATGCGAAGGTTTCCGAGAAAGACAAAATCGAATGGGGAAAATTAATTGAAAGATATCTTCATGGTTCAAAACAGTTAAGAGCAGTATTTTTGTTGATAGATATCCGTCATGACCCATCTGCAAATGATAAGATGATGTATGATTGGATTGTTGAACAGGGATTTGAACCGATTATTATTGCCACAAAGTTAGATAAATTGAAAAGAAGTCAGGTTCAGAAACATGTGAAAATGGTAAAGACGGGATTGAATTTAGTTCCGGGAACAAAGATTATTCCATTTTCTTCTGTAACAAAACAAGGTCGGGATGAAATTTGGGAACTTGTGGAGACAGAATATCTTGGCAACGAGGATGAGACAGAGGAATAAGATAAACTAATGAAAACAAGTGGAACATAGCAACATGGGGCAGATAATAGCAGATTATGAAAACGAGGTGACGTGTCTGTATGGAAAAGAAACGCCCGTATTGGCAAGTGGCAGTAAGCTTATTATTTAGCATATTAGCAACGGTTGCATTTATATTTATTGGAGTAAAAGCCGTTTTGTTTTTTATGCCATTTGTAGTTGGATGGTGCATTGCATCGATTGCGGTGCCGGTAGTAAATTGGCTTGAAAAGAAATTTAATATAGTAAAAAAATTGGGATCAGCACTAGTTGTAATCGTGGTTATTGCGATTATTGTAGCTATATTTTATTTTGCAATCAGTAGATTAATACTTGAAATTGGAGATTTGATAGAAAACGTGCCTGATCTGTATAGTCAGTTAGAAAACGGATTGCGCCAGATAGGAGGAACATTATCAGGTTTATTTTCACGCCTTCCGGAAAGCGTGCAGGATGGTTGGAATACAGCGATAGTGAATCTGGATCAGATGATGGGGGATTTAGTGAAAAAAGCAAGCGAACCAACAATGGAAGCAGCAGGAAATTTCGCTAAAAAATTACCTTCATATGTGATATACTTAATTATGGCATTGATGTCTTCATATTTTTTTACCGTACAGCGTGAAGATGTGATACAATGGTTGTGTAAGATTGCGCCGCCATCGGTAGAGAAGAGGATGAAACTGGTTATGGATAATCTGCGATATGCAGTAGGAGGATATTTTAAAGCCCAGTTTAAAATAATGGGGATTGTATTCTTAATATTAGCTGTTGGTTTTGCAATGCTTCGGATTAATTATTTTGTTCTTGTTGCGTTTTTTATAGCATTTTTGGATTTCCTTCCATTCTTCGGAACAGGAACAGCGATGATTCCATGGGCAGTGTATAAATTCTTTATGGGTAATTATACAATGGCTATTATGTTAATCGTAATTTATGCGATCACTCAGGTATCCAGACAATTATTACAGCCCAAGTTGGTAGCAGACAGTGTCGGGCTTAATCCTCTGGTCACATTGATTTTATTGTATATTGGATATCGTGTGAGCAGCGTGATTGGAATGATCGTTGCAGTGCCAATCGGAATGGTTATAATCAATATGTGTCAGGCAGGTGCGTTTGATTACATTTTTGATGATGTGAAGATTTTAGTAGAAGGTATATTGGGGCTTCGAGAAGAATCAAATAAATAAACATTTAACTTGTAAAACAGCAATTAGATAGAAGATGTGTATGAAAGAAACTTAAGAAGGAGAGGTACAAAGAGATGGCAAATGAGCATGAAGAACAGATTCGTATCGTACAGGAAACTGTATGTGGAAAGGAAATTACATTTGCACATGTGATGGGAGGCCCGTCACCAATTATTTATCAGAAATTAGGATTGAATCCACAGGTGGATTATCGTTCATCTGCAATTGGAATTATGAATATGACACCACCGGAGTCTGCAGTTATTGCATCAGATATCGCAGTAAAAAGCGGAAATGTATATCTAGGATTTGCAGATCGTTTTACCGGGACTTTGATCATTACCGGAGAAATTTCTGATGTGACATCAGCATTGACAGAAATTGTAGATTATTTTAGAGATTCTCTTGGATATGTAGTCTGCAATATTACAAAGAGATAGGAAGTGCAGCAATGGCTCGAATGACAAAAGAGGAACTGTTAGAAAAATTGTTCCATGATGATTATCAAGATTTAAAAGGAAAACGGCTTCGCATGACACGTGTTCGTGTTCCGGGAAGAGAAGTTTGTATGGCACATGTCTTAAATCCGGCAGATCCATGCATTTATCATAATCTTGGCTTACATATCGGGGTGCATCAAGGTGAAGATCATAATGGAGAGACAATAGGGCTTCTTCGATTTACACCATGGGAAGCTGTTGTAGTGGCTGCTGATGTGGCAATGAAGAGTGCACATGTTGAAATCGGGTTTATGGATCGATTTTGTGGGACATTAATCCTGCTCGGCCGTTTATCAGAAGTAGAGACTGCGGTAGGGGAAGTTGTCCGCTTTTTTAAAGAAGAGTTAGGCTTTGCAGCTTGCGAAGTATATCGAAGCTAAAAGAGTAAGAGAATCAGGTGAAAAGATGAAAAAAATATTTTTAATGGGTAGAAGTGAAGCAGGAAAAACCTCTTTGACACAGGCATTGAAGGGGGAAGAACTTCACTATATTAAAACACAATATACGAACACAGAAGATGACACGATTGATTCTCCGGGAGAGTATGCAGAGTCAAAGCATTTTAGTGTAGGATTGGCATGTTTTTCATTTGAAGCAGATGTAATCGCAATGGTACAAGCTGCGGATGAGCCGTTTAATTTGTTTGGACCAGGAGGCCGCTCTTTTATCCAACGTCCATTAATCGGAATTATTACAAAAGTTGACTCACCATATGCAAACATTCCTATGGTAAGACAATGGATGAAAAATGCAGGATGCGAGCGGATTTTCGAAGTAAATAACGTAACTCGCGAGGGAATCAGAGAATTGATGGAATATCTGGAAGATGATTTACCGAAACTAACTTTGGAGCAGGCAAAGTTTAAGCAGCATCTTGGGTTAAATGAATGGGATGAACTGCCGGAAGGTGTAGAATATCCAGAATAGTAAAAAGATAATCTATTGGAAAGTAAAATTACTTTTTAATAGATTATTTTTCTTTGAGAAAATACGAAAAGAAGGTATGGAAAAATGGAGCAAGAATGGGTAATTAAAGAAGTGGAAGAGCAGCTCTTTGAGATGCAGGATTTAAAGTACAGAGATTTCCATGCAGGGCTGATGCCGAATATTGATAAGAACCGAATCATAGGAGTGAGAACTCCGCAGTTACGGAAATTTGCAAAAGAATATGGAAAAACAGAGAAAGCAAAAACTTTTTTAACAGTGCTTCCACATCAATATTATGAGGAAAATAATTTGCACGGGTTATTGATAGAGCAAATCAAAAAATATGATAGTGCTCTGGATGAATTAGAACATTTTCTGCCATATATAGATAATTGGGCAACTTGCGATATGCTTGCAATGAAAGTTGTCAAGAAACATTTGGATATATTTATAAAGAAAATCTATCAGTGGCTTGAATCAGAACATATATATACAATTCGATTTGCTATCGGTATGTTGATGAGATATTATCTTGAGGATACATTCCGGATAGAATATGCCAAGAAGGTTGCAGAAATCCGTTCAGAAGAATATTACGTAAATATGATGCGTGCATGGTATTTTGCTACAGCATTGGCAAAGCAGTATGAACAGGTGATTCCGTTTCTAGAGGAAAGACAACTGGACATATGGACGCATAACAAAACAATACAAAAATGCAGAGAGAGTTATCGGATAACTCCCAAGCAGAAAGAATATTTAAAAACGCTGAAAATATATTAGAGACAGCCTTTTGTCTGACAATGAATGTCAAATAAAAAATCCAAAAGAAATATAAAGATATAGAGACTTATAGGACTATTTTTGCGGCTGAAAGCGAAAATGTATTGAAATATACCGTATATTCATCTAAAATAGAACTAAGAATGGAGGTGCCTATATGTTTAAATATAACCCATATAGACCAGGAGCAGGTCTGAAACCAATGTACATTGCCGGTAGAGATGAAGATATTGAAAGTGTTGAGCAGATTTTTGAAGCACTGACAATGAATGTTCCTGTTCAGTCGATTATTTACAGCGGATTACGCGGTGTTGGAAAAACGGTACTGATAAATAGATTGGAAGAGATTGCCAGTGAAAAGGAGATATTTTGTAAGCATATAGAGGTAGAAGAGAGAAATGACTTTATCTCTCAGTTGGCGGAATGTTCACAGGCATTTTTACGAACAGTAAGTGCAAAGGAAAAGTTTAAACATCTTGTAAAAAAGCCATTAGAAGCAATAAAGTCTTTGGTTATTTCCTTTAATCCGAACGATACTACATTCTCTTTATCCGTTCAGGATCGTGAATTATATATATCAAATAACCTGACACAAAGTTTGACAGATGTTTTCACTACAATGGGTGAAACAGCATTAAAAGCAGAAACTCCAATTTGCTTTTTTATTGATGAAATCCAGTATATGAAGCAAGAACAGTTGGGAGCGTTGATAGCAGCACTGCACAGAACAAATCAGCTGGGATATCCTGTTATGATTATTGGGGCAGGACTTCCTAAGATATATAAAATGCTTTCCGATGAAAAATCATATTCTGAAAGATTGTTTATGTACAAACAGATTGGTTCATTAACATCAGCTCAGTCCAAAAAGGCAATAGAGGAGCCCGCAAAAAAGTTCCATGTAGAATATACAAGTGAGGCAATAGAAACAATTTCTGGTATCACAAAAGGATATCCATTTTTTATTCAGCAATTATGTAAAATAGTTTATCAAAATACGGATAAAGTTTTGATTGAAAAGGCGGATGTAGAAAGCTGTATAGAGGAATTCCTGACAACATTAGATGAAGGATTCTTTAAATCCAGATACGAAAGATGTGCAGAGAGCGATAAAAAATTTATTTTTGCAATGGTAAAATTTGGAGAGTTGCCGTGTACAATTTCGAATGTTGCACATAATCTTGGTAAAAATGTGAATTCTATTTCTACAACAAGAGCGCAATTGATTAGCAAAGGAATTATATATCCGGTTAAGTATAAAGAACTTGATTTTACAGTACCGGAATTTTCCGGATATATTCAAAGACTTGAGGAATATAAGCAATGGGATAGTCAAAGATAGAGAGAAAAGGTAAGTTTGAAATAGAACTTATCTTTTTTTACGTTAAAACAATCCCCTCATGAACCAATAAGAAATATTCACATATATCCAGAAGAAAAAGATTGACAATTCTAACCATACATTCCATAATGGCGTTAGTGGTTTGACGAAACTAACAAAGGGATGGGAGAATTAACATGAAGAAAAAAAGCTCATACCGATGGCTGATATGGATTATTCTGGCTGTGGTTTTGATCGGGGTAGCACTTATGCATAATACTGACGCTTTCTACGTGCACCGAAAATAATTATAACAAACGTTTTGCAGTTCATGCAGGCTGCGTCGATGCACAGACTACCGGCCAGGTAAAATAAAAAACGTGAATACGATAGGAGAAAAAATGGATACAAGTATTGAGAAACAGAATCTTCCACATTCAAAATTAGAAAAAGAAGAGGATATTTTGGAAAAAATTTGTCTCTGTAAGCAAAATGGAATTGAGATGAAAATAGAGAAAATCTGTCATTTTCTGCAAATTGAAAAAAGGAGTTTGATGCCTTATTTGAAAAACTTACAAAAGCATGGTTATATTGAGACTGTGACACCGGAACAAGAGATTCAATTGACAGATTATGGCTTGTCCGTGGGAAATAATTACATTTATCGCCACAATTCCATCAGTCAGATGTTGCAATTTATTGGAGTTAATGAAAAAATTGCAGATCAGGATGCGTGCAGAATAGAACACATTGTAACAGATGAGTCGGCGAGGGCAATGTGTCAGTTTATCAATTTCGAAAATATGTATTATGAAAGACGAATCAGGAATTCAGAACTTACAGATCGTTATGAAAAAGGAAGGTATACCTTTACGATGCAGATGTATAGTCTGGAACAGCAATGTCCAAGACGACTGAAACCAGAGTATACCTGCTATTCTAGAGATATTTTTCTTGAAATTACGGAAAAAGGATGCTTTGAGCTGCAAAAAACAGAAGAATTGAAGCGAAAGAGATTGTGGTATAAGGATTATGATAAAAAGTGGAAAATAGCGGAGCGGGGAGAATATGGAGAAAAAATTCCGGCTAATATTTTTGAATTCATTGTAAAACCGAATGACAGGATAATAGAAGGAAATCTTCTCATAGCATTTATGAATGAAAAAAAGAACGAACCAGAGGTATGGGAATGTGCGCAGCTGGAAGTAGAGATTTGGTAAGAGGAACAGAACATGGGCAAGAATGAGACAATGGGATTTGAGCATTTGACAATATTACAGATTCAGTACCTGACAGAGTTGGAACAGATGGAAAGGGGAAGAGGAACAATCGGTGCGATTGCTGAAAAATGTGGCGTCAAGCATCCAACGGTAAGTAGATTCTTTAAAAGTTGCATTGAAAAAGAATATCTGACACAAAGTCTTGATTTTACAGAAAAGGGGCAAATGATGTTGCAATGGCATCAGAAGGTAGTAAGAGATGTGCGAGAATATCTCGAAAGAAGCGGGATTACGGAAGGAATCGATGATGTTCTGAAAGGAATGGTTGAGAATATTGATTATATCAGACTGGAAGAATTGTCCAAGAGCCATATGCGCCTTAACAGGGGAATTCAGATGAAAAAAGAAGAGGATGGAATTGGCGAGATTGAGGAACTGATAGAATACGGAAACCATATGGTGGCAATTTCTATTATGCAGATTGATGGCAGCGGTCGTTCAATGGCAGAGCATGGATTCGAGCATCTTGGCATAGTAAAACGCAATAAGAGAGGATGCTATCTTGAATTAACAATCAAAGAAATGCATGCGACTTCACGTATTAACGGAAGAGAAATGACAGGATATCTTGCAGATTTGAAATATTTACAGAGAGATGTGTATAAGATCGCTGGAATAAAAAATGAAAAGGTAAGAATTCCAATCAGTGCATTCCGCTTCCAGAAATTTGATCATGGAATGTTACAGGGAAATTTGATGATAACGGTATCTTGTTCGGTAGGAGAAGCGCACATGCCGGAAAGTACGGCAAGACTGATTTTTAAATTATAGTAACTGTTCAGAGCCAACCTCCTAAATGCAACGCATTTCGTTGGTGTGGCGTATCCGCCAAATAAAATTTCAAAAATAGTCTTAAAAATGCAAGCATTTTATACCTACTTTTGAAATTTCGCTTGGCTCTGAACAGTTACAAATTATAGGATTTTATATAAAGCATTTGGAGATGAGAAAAATGGATGTGAACGAAAAAGGTTCCATCCATTTTTCTATATATACTCGTTTATTAACGACTAAAACTGAAAAAGTTAATGAGAATATTTTTCAACAATGCTGAGAAGTACGGATTTAAGAGGAAAACGGAAGGTCGTATTTTTGTACTTACAGGTACGAAAGAAAGGTGCAAATATTGACAGTAGAAAAGGGAATACTATATATTTTTAATGAAATAGTTTTAGCTAACTGTAGATGGCGAAAGCAAACTATAAGAATAGGTAAAATAACCAGGTATAGGAAATGAAAAATAGACAAAGGAGGAGAGAAAGGTGAAGATAAAAAACAAAAGAGGGAGGTGTCCGGATGCTTGATCGGATAAAAAATAAAATAAATGTAAATATAAAGAAACTGCTTACGTTGGTGATGGCACTCGCAATGACGATAACATGCATTCCGACTATAGCATTTGCGACAGAAAACAGTGAACAAGTCCACATAAAAAGATGATACAGGGAGACAGTGCCGAAGATGAGCCGACCACATATCTGGATATCCGATATCAGATTGAGATTTTGCAATTGGTTAAAAAACTCAATCAGGAATTTGGAATTACTATCATTATGATACTGCACGACATCAATCAGGCAATCGCATATTCGGATAACGTCATCGGTATGAAAGATGGAAAAGTGCTGGTGGAAGGTGATCCGGAAGAAGTGATTACGGAAGAGAGCATCCGGGAGCTGTATGGCATCGAACTTGGTGTGACAAGGGTTGATGGACAGAAGTTTGTGCTGGCGGTGTAAGAAGAAAATAGTAACAGAACGACAAGAAATAAAGGGGAGGAAAACTCCCACAGGAGAACAGAAAGAAGATGAAAAATCCTTTAAAAGTAGTATGGATCGTGCTTGGATTTCTTTGTCTGGGACTTGGTACGATAGGAATTCTACTTCCTATCCTGCCAACCGTTCCGTTTTATATGGCAACACTGTTTTGCTTTGCAAAGAGTTCTAAGAAACTGCACGACTGGTTCGTAGGAACGAATTTATATAAGAAACATCTGGACAGTTTTGTTCAGAAAAGAGCCATGACAATGGGAACAAAATGCAAGATTATCGGAATGGTGACAGTAGTCATGGCAATCGGCTTTATCTGCATGAAGAATGTACCAATTGGAAGAATATGTATTGTAATTGTGTGGGTATGCCACCTGTTATACTTCTTCTTAAGAGTTAAGACAGAAAAGCCTGAAGCTGAAATGGCAGAAAGCGTAGAGTAAGATGGACAAAGTAGAAAAGAAACGGCAGAAAGAACAGTATGTCGTGGAAGAGATGATCCGGCTGTATTGCCGAAAAAAACATCCGAAAGAAAAAAGACAGGAAGGGCAGATGTGTCCTGACTGTCAAAAACTTTCGGATTATGCAAAACAAAGAAGTCAAAAGTGTCCATATATGGAAGAAAAGACGTTTTGTGCGAATTGTAAGGTACATTGTTATAAGCCGGAGATGAGAGAACAGATTAGGCATGTTATGCGGTTTTCAGGACCAAGGATGTTATTATGCCATCCAGTGCTTGCTATCTGGCATCTGGTATGCAGTAAAAAAGAATCGAAGAAAGAAACAAAAGGGTAAGATTTTTATGATTAAAACAAGACTGGTGGGGCTGTTGTCCCACGCAAAAAAGTATATCGTGTATACGATTTTGTGGCAGTGGGCAGCCCTCCTGTCACAAGTCTTAGTGGTTTTTACCATCGTAGATTTACTGGAACGAGTAGTGTACCGAGCAGTAACCGTACCGATCATTGAGCGGACGATATTGATTTTAGTTCTGGTTGTGGTGATCCGATTTATCTGTGAACGGATGGGAGCAAGGTCTTCCTATCTGGCGTGTGTGGATGTAAAGCGGATTCTGCGTGAAAAGATTTATGAGAAAATGTTAAAGCTGGGAGCTTCCTACAGTGAGCAGGTATCCTCTTCGGAGGTCGTACAGGTGTCAACTGAGGGTGTGGAGCAGTTGGAAACATACTTTGGAAAATATCTTCCACAATTATTTTACAGCCTGATCGCACCACTGACCTTATTTATCATTCTTTGCAGAGTGAGCCTGAAAGCGAGTGTGATCCTGCTGATTTGTGTACCGCTGATCCCAATTTCAATTGTAGTGGTGCAGAAAGTGGCGAATAGATTATTAAATAACTATTGGAGCATCTATACCGGACTGGGTGATTCGTTCCTTGAGAATTTACAGGGACTTACCACATTGAAGATTTATCAGGCAGACCAGCAGAAAGCAGACGAGATGGATGTGGAATCTCAGAACTTTCGTAAGATTACGATGAAGGTGCTGACCATGCAGCTCAATTCAACCAGCGTGATGGATATTGTGGCATATGGTGGAGCTGCGATTGGTATGGCGGTTGCGGTATCTGAATTCTTAAAAGGAAATATCAGTGTAGCAGGAACGTTATGTATTGTTCTGCTTGCCAGCGAGTTTTTCCTGCCGCTCAGACTGCTTGGTTCATTCTTCCATATCGCAATGAATGGTATGGCAGCGAGTGATAAGATTTTTAAGATTTTAGATTTACCTGAGCCACAGGCCGGAGAAAAAACATTGCCGGATGGAGCGTTAGATGCCACATTAAAAGATGTGCATTTTTCTTATGAAGAGGACAGAGAGATTTTAAAAGGAATAGGCTTAAATCTTCCGGCAGGAAGTTTTGTATCACTGGTTGGTGAATCCGGGTGTGGTAAGAGTACGATTGCCGGAATCCTTGCAGCAAAGAACCGGGGATATAACGGAGAAATCACCATCGGTGGCGTACCGCTTAATGAAGTGAATGAAACCAATCTGATGCAGAGGGTTGTTCTGGTTCGCCATAACAGCTATCTGTTCAAAGGTACAGTAGAAGAAAATCTGAAGATGGCAAAACCGGACGCAATGAAAGAAGAGATGGAAGCTGTCCTTCAGAAAGTCAATCTTTTAGGGTTCTTACAGACACAGGATGGATTACAGACACAGTTATTAGAAAAAGCAAGCAACCTGTCCGGCGGTCAGTGTCAGAGACTGGTAATTGCCAGAGCATTGCTTCGGACAGATAGTGCGGTTTATATTTTTGATGAAGCCGCATCCAATATCGATGTAGAAAGTGAAGAACTGATCATGAATGTGATTCACGAACTGGCAAAGAAAAAGACGGTGCTTCTGATCTCCCACAGACTGGCAAATGTTGTGAAGTCTGATAAGATTTATTTCTTAAAAGACGGAGAAATCAAGGAAAGCGGAAAGCATGACGAACTGATGAGCCAGAATGGTGCATACAGACATCTGTATGAAAGCCAGATGGCACTGGAAAACTATGGAAAAGGAGGGATGACATAATGAGTGAAAAAGTTAATGAAAATTTAATGGTGCCTGACACCAAAAGAAGAAGTGCCATCCGGATTATGGGGAGCCTGATAGGGTTAGTAAAACCCCTGCTCCATATCATGCTGGTAGCAATCATCCTTGGAACATTAGGTTACTTGTGTGCGATCTTCCTGACAATACTGGCAGGACAGGTCATCGTGCATGGACTTCTGACAGGGATAGCCGGAATGATTGTTTCGGTGGACAATATGTGGCTGGTATTTACTCCAGTGAAAACGATTATCACAGTCATGATCGTAATTGCAGTGCTTCGTGGAATCCTGCATTATGTGGAACAGTATTGTAATCATTTTATCGCATTTAAGTTATTGTCAATTATCCGTCACAAAGTGTTTGCGGCACTGAGAAAGCTCTGCCCTGCAAAATTGGAAGGACGGGATAAGGGAAATCTGATCTCGATTATTACAACCGATATCGAATTACTGGAAGTGTTCTATGCACATACCATTTCCCCGATTGCGATTGCAACGCTGACCTCAATTATTATGGTGATTTTTATCGGAAGATATCACTGGCTGGCAGGCGTGCTTGCACTGGCAGCTTATCTGATTGTCGGTGTTGCCATCCCGATGTGGAATGGAAAACGTGGCAGTCAGAAAGGAATGGAATTTCGGACAAACTTCGGAGAACTGAACAGTTTTGTCCTTGACTCTTTACGTGGACTGGACGAAACCATCCAGTACGGACAGGGTGAAAAGAGAAAAGAGCAGATGAGTGAGTGTTCCAAAAATCTTGCAGGAATGCAGGAAGATTTAAGCAAAATGGAAGGCTCACAGCGTTCATTTACGAACATGGTTATCCTGCTTGCATCTTTTGGAATGCTGGCACTAACCATCTGGCTGTACGACAAAGGAGCGATAGGATTCGAGGGAATCTTAACCTGTACCATCGCAATGATGGGTTCTTTCGGACCGGTCGTAGCATTATCAAGCCTTTCCAACAACCTGAACCAGACACTGGCAAGTGGTGAGCGTGTTCTTTCTCTTCTGGAAGAGACACCGCTTGTGGAAGAAATTCCGGGTGACGTGGAAACTTCCGGTGCAGAGAGCATGGAACATGAATTTACAGGAGCAGAGGCAGAGAACGTAACATTTGCTTACGGTGAGGAAGTTATTTTAGATAACTATTCACTGAAATTACAGCCTGGTAAGATCACAGGGATTCATGGTGCGAGCGGTTCCGGAAAATCTACACTCTTAAAACTGTTGATGCGATTCTGGGATGTGCAGGATGGAAATGTATCAGTAGACGGTACAGATGTCCGCAAGATTCCAACCAAGCATCTGAGAGATATGGAAAGTTATGTCACACAGGAAACGCACCTGTTCCATGATTCGATTGCAAATAATATTGCAATCGCAAAACCGGGAGCATCCAGAGAAGAGATTATGGAAGCTGCAAAGAAAGCGTCTATCCATGATTTCATTATGACACTTCCGAAAGGATATGATACAGAAGTCGGAGAACTGGGTGATACGCTTTCGGGTGGTGAGAAACAGAGAATCGGAATTGCAAGAGCATTTCTCCATGAATGCCCCCTCATCCTGCTCGATGAGCCTACATCGAACCTCGACTCTTTAAATGAGGGAATCATCTTAAAATCATTGAAAGAATCGGCCAAGAAGAAAACAGTTGTCCTGGTATCCCACAGAGTATCCACAATGAACGTGGCAGACGTGGTGTATGAAATGAAGAATGGAAGAATTTCATAAAGTTGGTAAAAACTTATAAAGGAAATGTTAGATTTGCAAAAGAACTATTGCATAATACACAAAAAATGTTATAATTGTCCTATTGAGTATTGTACGTATAGGAGGATTTCACAATGAAACAGTTAAATGAAAAAGTGGCTATCGTAACAGGAGCCGGACAGGGAATTGGAAAAGGAATTGCACTTTGTCTTGCAAAGAGGGGAGTAAAGATTATTGCGACAGGACGACGTCTTGAACCAATCGAGCAGACAATCGCTGAGATTAAAGAACTTGGTGGAGAAGGCTTCGCTATGTCTTGTGACTCAGCAGATAGAGCAAGAGTAGAAGAAGTTGTTAAAGCAGCAGCTGATGCATATGGAACAGTAGATGTTATTGTAAACAATGCACAGGCAATCGTTCCATCGGCTTCAGTTGAAGATACTACATATGACAATATGCTTAAAGCCTGGGAAAGTGGTGTGATTGGTTCTCTTAACTATATGCAGGCAGCATTTCCTTATATGAAAGAACAGCACGAAGGAAGAGTGATCAATTTTGCTTCGGCAACAGGTATGTTTGGTATAGCAGGACAGTTAGCGTATGGCTCTAATAAAGAAGCATTACGAGGCATGACTAAGATTGCAGCAAAAGAATGGGGACAGTATGGAATCTGTGTAAATATCGTACTCCCAGGAGCAGAATCACCGGCAGCAAAAGCATGGGCTGAGAAATTCCCGGAGGAGTATGCAAAACAGGTAAACTTAAACCCTATGAAACGTTTTGGAGATCCTGAAACTGATATTGCTCCAGTCATCGCATTTCTGGCAGGACCAGATTCATGCTATTATTCAGGTCAGAGCGTAATTGTTGATGGTGCAAATTCAATTATGCCATAATTCAATTACATTATAGAGTATAACAAAAAAGCTCACAGCTGGTTGCAAATAATCAGTCGTGAGCTTTTCTTGTTAATTTATGATGATTGATTTCCTGAGATAGTGTATAATGAACGATAAGAATATTTGGGATAAGGAGAAATTACATCATGTATGAAATAATGACTGCCGATGAGGCAATCCGGCTGATTCGGGACGGAGACTGTATCTGCGTGAATTCATTTGTTGGAATAGAGAATCCAATTGAACTTCATGAGGCAATTTATAGAAGATATCAGAAGATGCAGTCACCAACACATCTGACAATGATTTCCAGTGCTGGATTTGGTGTCTGGGATGATGAACATAATGCAGAAGGGTATATCAGAGAAGGTGCCGTAGACAAGCTTATTTGCGGGCATTTTGGGGCAATGTTAAGTACAAAAAAACTCGTTTTAGAAGACCGGTTTGAAGCATATAATTTGCCACTCGGATGTATTTCACACGCTATTCGCGCTCAGGCAGGCGGGCTTCCTGGCGCACTCTCAAAAGTTGGTCTGGATATTTTTGTGGATCCAAGAAAAGAAGGCCCTGGAATCAACAGAATTTCAATTGATGATTCGTTGGTTAAGCATGTGCAAGTGGATGGGGAGGAATTCCTTTATTACAAATTACCAAAGATTAATATTGCATTGATCAAAGGAACAGCAGCAGACAGAAAGGGAAATATCACCTTTGATGATATGTTTATGTCTGGTGATGCGCTGTCTATTTGTCAGGCAGTTAAGGCAAATCGTGGAAAGGTAATTGTTCAGGTAGATCGTTTGGTTGATACCCCGTCACGACCGAGAAATGCAATTATTCCGGGATGTCTGGTAGATGCAATTGTTGTAGTAGAACCAGAAACAAGAAATGAAGCCTATACAGCATTAACCGGAAGCTTTGAGATTCCATATGAAGAATGGAATACATGGAGTGAACGTTTGGATTCAGTTTCAGTGAAGCAGTCAAAGAATAATACAGTAGCGAATATAATCGGAAAACGTGCATCAAAGGAATTGCGAGTGGATGATATTGTAAATATTGGAATCGGAATTCCGGAGATGGTTTCCCGTTTTGCAAGAAAGAGCGGGATGCTTGACATGGTGACATTGACAGTTGAGTCAGGAGGAATCGGCGGATTTCCGGTTTCCGGTGAGGCGTTTGGGGCAATGATCGGTGCGGCATCTGTCTATGATATGGCAAACCAGTTTGATCTTTATGACAATGGCGGATTGGATGTCTGCTTTATGGGTGCTCTTGAAGTAGATAAAGAAGGAAATGTGAATGCACATCGTGGACCGGGAGCATTTGCAGGAATCGGCGGCTTTGCGAATATCACATCTAAGACACCGACGGTTGTTTTCTGTTTTAGTTTTACTGCAAAAGGACTTGAGGTTTCACAGACAAAAGGAATTGTAACGGTTGAGAAGGAAGGAACAATTCCTAAATTCGTGGATCAAGTCAAGAGTATCAGTTTTTCAGCCAGACGTGCAATTGCAAATGGTCAGAAGGTGCTTTATGTGACGGAACGCTGTGTATTTCGCCTGACACCGAAGGGCCTGAAATTGATAGAAGTTTATCCGGGAATTGATGTGCAGAAAGATATTCTGGATCTTCTGCCATTTGAGGTGGAAGTGTAGGTGCATTGTTATATCCATAAGGGTGATGCCCAGATGCGGAAACTCGGACTATGTGGGAATCGTGGAGAAATGTGAAGGAGGAACGACTTATTGCAACTGGTTTGTCTTTACCGGAAGTAACAGAAGTCAGGCACAATGAAGATGGAACCATTGTTTTGACAATTCATGCAGCCTGATGAAAAATAGAATAGTAGTGAAAGAAAATGTTTGCCGGATGTATCAGTATACTTAGAATTATGCGAAATATTAGGTATTAGTCTTAATGAGTTTTTGGCTGGTGAAGATATTGAGATAGATAATATTGAAAAAAATCAGAAGATACATTGATACAGATAACAAAGGACAGTGGCCGCAAACAACGATACTTAAAGAGAATCATTATAGTGCTTCTTATTGTAGTGGGAATATCTATGGTTACTTTTGGATCCATCGTATGTAATAAATTGCGACAACCACAAAACTATATTGAAGCAGTAGACTCAGATAGTATAGAAATGAAAACTGCTGAATTGTTATCAGGAATTTAAATATTCAAAATATATGACAGAAATACCAATTTTGGAGGGAGTTAAAAACAGGGAATATTATGGAAGATCAGCAACGACTATTGAAAACAAATGCAAGATAGAGTATGGAACAGAGCAAGGATTAGCAGCACTGATTTATGGAGAAAAAGGGTTAAGCTCGTTGCCAATACAGGAGGATATTGCAGGGGAGCATATAGATACAGATAATGGGTACATGTATTACTATTCGGTTGAATTTATAAAATAGCACTAATAAAAAAAGAGGATGTCACGTAATCTGCTTTGATTCGTTGGCATCCTTTTTTGACATTTAGTTTTTATGACATTATAGATTTCATAACCTATTTCTTATTTTTCGGTATTCTCTTGGCGAATATCCTTTCAGCTTGTGGAAAAGCCGGCTGAAATAAAGCTGATTATCATACCCGACGATTTTAGAAATTTCATTGATGGAATAGGTTGTTGTTTCAAGTAACATCTGGGCATTGTTAATTCGGATTCCCACAATAAACTGCATTGGTGTAGAACCTGTGTATTTTTTGAAGTTTCGGATAAACCAGCTGACACTCATTCCACGTGAGGCAGCATAATCATCTATGCTAATATTCTGGTTATAATTTTCACTGAAAAAGGTAACTGCGTTATCCATCTCGTGATCCAGGTATTCATTTTTCGAGATATGTTCCCTGGTCAGTTCCCGATGAAAGATGATAAGAAGATGACGGAGCAGAAGGACAAGCATTTCCTCATAATTATCTTGGCAACGCTGAAGCTCGATGATAATACGCTTGAAAATCTGTTCGTATTCCATAGAGGTTCCGACCTGAAATACACGCTCTTTATCCGGGAATCCATATTGCCGTAGGATATTTTTTACATTGTTGCCTGTAAAATGAATCCAGTATACTTCTGTCTTATCTTTTCCATAATATTCATATTTCTGAAGTTCCTTCGGTCTGTACAGTACAATATTACCGGCGGGGACAATCGTTTCGTTATCCACATTGTCAAAATGAAAATGCCCACAACCAGCAGTGATATAGATAATCTGATAATCCAGGCGTCCCCTTGGACGGTAGGTTGGTAACTTTGGATGGCTGGAAAGGCGGTAAGTACCGCAACTTCCTACAACCAGTGGGCGACTTTTGTCTTTGAAATCCATATGGGAGTGGTTTAAATAACCGGTATTCATATACATATGGTAGCACCTCTTTTCCTTTTTTTGTTATTGTATCATTTAGTGCATATTTTGTCTAATCCAATTCATAGACATGTTTTGCAGATTAGGATAAGATATATATAGCAAAACAGAGAAGCGTAAACATAAAAGTAAAAGACAAGGTTTGCTGTGGAAAAACAAAGTGCAAAAAAATGTATATGTATTAAAGGAGAGTTATTTATGATTGTACCACGTTATTATGAGGATTTAAGCGTACTGCATGAAAATACAATGCCAGCCAGAGCCTATTTTATTCCGGCATCCAAAAGAATGGATAACCTGGTGGAGCACAGGGAAGAGTCAGACCGAATGCAGTTATTGAACGGAACTTGGAAGTTCCAGTATTTTAACAGTATCTATGATGTTCAGGAACCCTTCTTTGAGAAAGATTATGATACAGAAAATTTTGATGAGATTCAGGTTCCGAGTGTATGGCAGATGGCAGGATATGATACACATCAGTATACAAACATCAGGTATCCGTTCCCATTTGATCCACCGTATGTACCACAGGATATTCCATGTGGAACATATGCACATACCTTTGTTTATCACAAAGATGAAAATGCACCAAAAGCTTTCTTGAATTTTGAAGGAGTAGACAGTTGCTTTTATGTATGGATCAATGGCTCTTATGTAGGGTATAGCCAGGTTTCTCATATGACCAGTGAGTTTGATATCACCGACCTCCTTCGGGACGGAGAGAACAGCATAGCGGTTCTGGTCATGAAGTGGTGTGATGGTTCCTATTTGGAAGATCAGGACAAATTCCGTATGAGTG
>OIZU01000171.1_pt1 | contig 66584 bp, 56 predicted proteins | sample 1588661 | NCBI WGS metagenome assembly OIZU01 (sample SAMN03283257) | human gut metagenome | biome: human-associated habitat; material: feces | host: Homo sapiens | place: USA | collected 2013 | reverse complement strand
TCTGGGCATCCAGATTTGCCGTAATCTCATCCAGCAGCAATAATTCCGGTTCTGTTACTGCTTTCACCTGCTGGTCTGAGATCCTCGGATCATATAATGTAATCTGATCCCGCACCGTTCCCGGAACCATATGGAAGATCTGCTCTACATATCCATACAGGCTTCGTCTCTCTTTTTCGGAAACCTTTGCCACCGGAACACCACCGATCAGAACCTTTCCCTGTTGTGGCTCATAAAGTCCGAGAAGCAGCTTCATGATCGTGCTTTTTCCTGCCCCTGTCCTTCCGGCTAATGTCACCTGTTCTCCTGTATTTACCTGAAAACTCATATGATCCAGTACTATATGCTCATCATATCCGAAGGTCACATCTTCAAATGTCACAAATGCATCTTCCTGCGATGCTTTTTCCTGCCCTTCTGATTTTTTCTTTTCTTCCAGTGTAAAAAATTCATTGATTCTGTGGATTCCCGCAATCGCAGACTGAATCGTCTGGATCTCCATACCAAGACTTTCTACAGGAGTGAAGATCTGGGAAATATAGTTCATGACTGCCACAGCCGTTCCTGCAGACATTCCGAAAAATACCAGTACCTTCTGATTCCCTGTTGCAGAAAACAGCATCACCACTGCGACAACTACTGCATTCAGGATCAGAACGATCGGTGAATAAATCGCATCATAAAAATTGGTCCGCTCCATTGCCTGGTAGCTCTCACCGATATACTGGTCGTACCGTTTTTCCATATATTTTTCTTTTTTCAGACAATGGATCATGCGGATATTGTGAAGCGTCTCCGGAACATGCCCAGATGCTCTTCCGACTGCCCGGCGGTTCTCGATCTGTGCGGTAAGCATATTTTTCTGCACATGTCTTGTATATGCAAATAATACCGGCAGTACAACCAGAAGCACTAACATCAATCCTTTATTCTGAAACCAGACTACTACAAGAATACTGATAATCTTGCAGGCATCTGCAAACATGCTGATAATTCCGGATGTGAACAGATTCTCTACGGTATCCACATCTCCTACAAACCTTGAAACCAGTGTTCCCGGTTCCTGACGATTGATCTCATCTGCAGTAAGATTCACAAATTTTCCCATCAGACTGCTGCGGAGTGCGTGGGTGATCTTCTGTCCGAATACAGTCAGCATCCCTTCCCGCGCCGCCTCTGCAAATCCGATAAGTGCAAGCAGCACAAAGTACAGCACGATCATGGCAAAGGTCACTGCTTTTCCGGCTGTGATCGTGTCAATGATCTTTCCAAGGATCAGCGGCGGCAAAAGGTCTGTTACAATGGCTCCGATCACAGCTGCCAGAATTCCAAAAGAAAGGGTTTTCTGTCTTTTTACCGTCTGGAATATAATCGTTCTTACCTGATTACTCTGCTTCATCTGCCACGCCTCCTTCCTGTACTTCAAAAAGCTCTTTATACTCCGGTATCTTCTTCACCAGTTCCTCATGCGTACCTGTCACCGTTTTTCCATGCTCCATCCAGATCACCTGATCCATCTGTGGAAACAGATAGAGTCTGTGTGAAATCAAAAGCACAATTTGATCCTTTGTGATCTGCCTTAAATTCGCATAGATTTCCCTTTCCGTGCTTCTGTCGAGTGCTGAAAACGGATCATCCAGAATTATGACCGGTTTCTTGTGGCATAAGGTTCTGGCAAGTGCAAGCCGCTGCGCCTGTCCGCCCGAAAGACACACACCGCCGTTTCCTGCCAGTGTCTGGATTTTTTCCGGCATTTCTGCAACCTCCTGATCCAGACATACCGCTTTTAACAGTTCTTCCGCATTCACCTGATCGCCCATTAAGATATTATTTTCCAGTGTATCATTGAAAAGCTCCGGATCGTGTCCCAGATACCCAACTACATCTGCCAGTTTTTTCTGTGACAGATTCTGTAATTCTTCTCCCTGATACTGGACCTTCCCTTCATACGGATATTCACACAGAAATACTTTTCCAAGCGTGGATTTTCCGCACGCTACTGCACCGGTGATTCCGATGATCTGTCCAGGCTTTGCCGTAAAAGAAATATCATTCAGAATCTGTTTCCCATCTGGATATGCAAAGCTTAAATGCTGTACTTCCAGATTCCCCGTCTGGCTGATCTTTTCTTTCGATACCGGCTCCTCTTCTTCGCCGTTTTCCACATCCGTATGCATCAGTGGTTTGATCCGCCTCCAGGACACCTGTGCTTTATGGACCGCATTGAACAGCTTCGCTGCGCTGGAAGACTTCACAGACAGCTTGACAAAACAGGACAGGAAAGTGGTAAATGCCGCAATACTCCATGTCTTCCATCCGGTTCCAAGAACATTTCTCTGTCCGAAATATAAGATAAAAAGAACACCTGCCATCGAGATCACCCGGTAAACCGGTGGCATTGCCACATTCCAGATATTTGCTTTTACCGCTGATTTCTCATAAGCCTCCAGATTTTCTTCATAGGATTTTTTCCTTTCACTCTCACAGCCAAATACACGATAGGTGATCGCGTTCTTTGCCCGGTCAAGAGTTGCATCGCTTAAAATTCCTGCTTGTTTCTTATATGCCGCACCGGTACGCTGGATCATTTTTTTCATCTTCTCAGCAGTAACATAGGATATCGTTGGAAAGATCATGCACAGCAAAGCCAGGCGCCAGTCATAAAAAAGCAGCATCCCTGCATAGGATGCCAGTGCTACACCTGTATCAAAAATTTCCGTTGTAAATTTGCGCATTCCCTCCGCGCAGTCATCCACATCAAGGATTGCTTTCGTCATCACATCTCCTTCCCCTTCCTCACGGAGGCTCGGTCTGCTCTTCATGACCAGGCTCCGGTAAATGACCTGCTTCATCTTCCGGTTAACATTATTTGCAAATCTTCTGACGTAGAATCTTTTGATATATCTGGAAATCTGCACCACGACAATCGCTGCCACATAGCCGGTCACCAGGATCAGCATATCGGAAAAGTACGCCGTTCCCTTTAATATTTGTGCCAGAGTGCCTGTCATCTTTCCTTCAAACCACGGTCCGGCAAGAAGCCCCAGGTTGTAGATCATTCCCGATACTGCTACGATTAGAAGGACTTTCCACTCTGCCTTAAAGTATGAAAGAACCCGGTCTGCCTGAAATCCCTTTTTACGCATCTTTTTCCCCTTCTTCCTCTGCAAGCCTCTTTGCAATCTTCGTAAATCCGGTTCTTCTTTCTTCCTTTGACTTCCAGTACAGCTTATCAAGTGTCGCACAAAATGTTTCTTTTTCTGCTTCCGGAAGATCTTCCAGAAGCCAGTCATAAAAGACAGTCTCAATATGTGCCTTGGAATTCTTCAGACTTTCTGCCTGTTCTGTCGCATAAAGAAGCTGGCTTCTTTTATCCTCCGGATTTACTTCTCTGACCAGATAGCCCTTATGCTCCAGACTTGCCACACGCTTTGCCGCCGCTCCCTTATCAATCTTCAAGGTCTCACAGACCTTTTTCTGCGTGATCCCCGGATTATGTCTGACCAGGTGGATCACGTCAAATTCTGCGGTTCCAATCCCTTCTTCTTTCATTGTCTGCACCGTAAATTTGCTGACCTCACGGGCAATCTTTGTGATTCTTCTCTGCGTACTGTCCATAAAATATTTCCTCTCTCACTTTATACATATCGCTTCTGCCTACAGCGCTTCTCAGCCTGGAACGCCTGCAACATTCTTCATCTTCGTGCGAGTGCGCATCTCCGGCGCGTAGTACATTTTATTTCACAGGAAGTTCCTTCTGAATTTCCTGTGAAACAAAATGGTTGTACCATCAACTAATCAGATGATAGTACAACCATTTTCCTATGTCAATATTTCAATTGTAATATTCGGACAAATACATACCGTTTCTGCTTCAAATTAACCGACAAGATTTCCCATGGTATCTGCCAGCACCTGCGCTCCTGCAAATACGTCTTCCCATGCCGTATCTTCATATGGTGAATGACTCACGCCTCCGATACTTGGCACAAAAATCATTCCCACATCACAGATATGTGCCATCGATAAGGTATCATGAAACGGACCACTCGGCATACGCATATATGTATATCCCCGCTTTTTGCATACATCTTCGATTGTGTCTACAATTGCTTCATTCATCAGCTCTGCCTTTGCATCTTTCAGACAGTTCTGGGTACTCTCTACATGAAATCTGTCCGAAATCTTCACTGCCGCTTCTTTTATTTCCCGGATTCCCCGTGCCCTGCGCTCCATATCCGTATCTCTGATATCGATCGTATAGTCTACTCTTCCCGGAATCGTATTGATTCCACCCGGATGTACTTTGAGTGTTCCTACGGTTGCCACAAACATATCTCCCAGACGGGATGCTATTTTTTCTACTTCTGCAATATAATTTGCAGCAGCCGTCATTGCATCTTTCCGCATATTCATCGGTGTACCGCCTGCATGGTTTGCCTCTCCTTCAAAGCTTCCTTCAATCCAGTATGGTCCTTTGATCCCGGTTACAATCCCGATCTGTCTGCTTTCCTGTTCCAGCACAATTCCCTGTTCAATATGAAGTTCAACAAATTTCTCATATTTATCTGCGTGTGCTGCCTCTTCCAGTTTTTCCGGATGATATCCGCACTTTTTCATTGCCGCCTCTTCACTGATGCCCTCATTGTCTGTATATTCACTAAGCGGACGTTCCATTCCAAGACCGGCAATCGCCTTGCTTCCAACCATTCCCGCGTTAAATCTGGCACCTTCTTCATCTGTAAAGAGGATCACTTCAAACGGTCTCTTTAATTTTACATGATTTTCTTTCAGACACTGTGCCACTTCAATTCCTGCTATACTTCCAAGTAACCCGTCAAATTTTCCTCCATTTCGTACCGTATCAATGTGGGAACCTGTCGCAATCACACCACGCAGCTCCTTTTCGTTCCAGTTTTCCGGATACAGGCGTCCCATAAGATTTCCAGCCGCATCGATTTCTACATCCAGTCCTGCTTCCAGCATCATCTCTTTTGCCATCATCCGCGCTTTCGTCTCTTTTTCACCGAATGCCAGACGTGTATAACCGCCTGTCTCATCCCGGCTCATCTCATTGATCCGCTCGATTCTTTCCTTTAGACGTTCCTGATTAATCCGCATATCCATTTCTCCTTCCTGTAATTTTCATTCTGCTCTCACTCTCTTTTCTATCTTGATAGTACACCAAATAACTCTCAGAATCCACGATATTCTTACCAAAATTTTTCTTCCCGGTTCAAAAAATAACAGAAGCACCACACACAGATTACTCTCTGCATTGTGGTGCTCCTGCCTCTTCCTTTATTTAACCTTTTTCGATTTCTCTGGTTATTTTCTATTCGAATGACTGCTCTGTACGGTTGATGATCTCATCCTGAAGCGGTTTGCTTAAGTTACGGAAGAAATCACTGTATCCTGCAACACGCACGATCAGATCTCTGTAATCTTCCGGATGCTTCTGCGCTTCCTGCAGAGTCTTTCTGTCGATAACGTTGAACTGTACATGATGTCCATCCATTGCAAAGTAGCTGCGGATCAGACTTGCCATATTGTCAAGACCTTTCTCTCCTGCTACGACGTCCGGTGTGAACTTCTGATTCAGAAGTGTTCCTGCTGTAGCAAGATGATCCATCTTAGCACATGATTTGATAACAGCTGTCGGTCCATTTACATCTGCTGATTTCTCTGGTGAAATACCTTCTGAAACCGGGATATGTGCTTTACGTCCGTTAGCTGTTGCTCCGATTACATCTCCGAAATAAACATGGCAGGTTGTAGGAAGCATATCGACTCCGTATTTTCCGCCTCTCATAGTCGGACGTCCTGTGATCAGGTCATGATACAGATAGAATACATCCTGCATCAGATCATCTGCGTAGTCATCATCGTTACCATACTTTGGTGTCTTGTCATGAACCATACGGTAGATTGCATCGTATCCTTCAAAGTTGTGATCCATTGCTTCGATCAGTTCTTCCATTGTGAAGTTCTTCTTGTCAAATACATTGTATTTAACAGCTGCGATACAGTCTGTAACGGTTCCAATACCAACACCCTGGATGTAGTTGGTGTTATATCTTGCTCCACCTGCATTGTAGTCTTTTGCATTGCTGATGCAGTCGTTTGTTACAACGGAAAGACATGGTGCCGGCATATTTTCTGCATATAATCTCTCGATTACATTGTTTCCACGGATCTTGATATCGATGAAATGTTTCATCTGTTTCTTGAATGCATCCCAGAGCTCATCAAATGTCTTGAAGTCTTTTGCATAGCCAAGCTTCAGTCCAAGCTGTTTGCCTGACATTGCATCATATCCATTGTAAAGAGTCAGCTGGAAGATCTTCGGAATATTCATATAACCGGTCAGGATATATGCTTCGCTTCCCCATGCACCTGTCTCTACACAACCTGAAGATCCACCACGACGGGCATCCTCCAGAGTCTTTCCTGCATTAACAAGCTCCATGATCTGTGCTTCTGTATTGTAGAATGCCGGCTGTCCCCATCCTTTTCTTGAAATATCGCATGCTCTTTTGAGGAAACGTGCCGGTGTCTTCTTGCTGATGGTTACATTGGAGTTCGGCTGTACAAGCTTCATCTCATCCATACAGTCAAGGATCAGATAGCTGACCGCATTAACACCATCTTTACCATCCGGTGTAACTCCACCTGTGTTGATATTTGCAAAGTCTACATAAGTAGCACTCTCTTTTAAGGTAATACCTACTTTAACCGGTGCCGGCTGATTGTAGAATTTGATCCATAAGCATTCCAGCAGTTCTTTTGCTTTCTCGTCATCAAGGATTCCTGCTTCTGTATCTGCTTCATAGTAAGAGATCAGATGCTGATCCAGACGTCCCGGGCTGAATGCATCCCATGGGTTCAGTTCGGTTGTAACTGCAAGATGTGTGAACCAGTATAACTGGATTGCCTGCCAGAAGGTCTGCGGTTTGTGAGCCGGAACAACTTCCAGGTTGGCTGCAATCTGCTCTAATTCTTTCTTACGTGTAGGATCTGCTTCTTTTTCTGCCATTTCAAGGGCAAGCTTGTGATATCTTTCTCCAAGAATGATAACCGCATCACATGCAATATCCATTGCTTTAAGTTCTTCAAGCTTATCGGTAGCTTCCGGATCATTCATGAAATCCAGTGCATCCATTGTCTTTTTGATTTTTTCTTTGTACTCCTGATATCCGACTTTGAAGTTCTGTTCGCCACCACATGTATGTCCAGGTCCTCTCTGTTCCATGAACTCTGTGAACATACCTGCTGAATAACAGTCATTCCATTCCGGAGTCATAGCTGCAAGGATCTTCTCTCTCATGCTTCGTCCTGACCAGTAAGGAATGATCTCCTTCTCCTGGATCTCACGGTCTTCTTCTGTTGTATGGAAAGATACAAGGTCACGTTCACTCATGACTACCATATCTTCTTTGCTGTGACAGCAAAGTTCCGGGAATGTAGGCGAAGCCTGTGGGTCTTTTCCTTTTTCACCGACGATCAGTTCACCGTCTCCCAGATAAAGTGTCTTCTTTGAAAAATATTCCTTTAATACCATGGCTCTCATAACCGGAATCGAATATTTCCCATCATTTTTTCTGTAAAAATCTGTCTCGATTCTTGCTCTTTCGAGATCGATATGAACCGGTGTTGTAACACTCAGTTCTCTCAGCTTCTGAATTCTTTCATTCATGCCTCTTGCCATTTTCTTATCCTCCTATTTTTGTGTTGGTATACCCCGCATCCTGAAAAAGCTTTACAAAACTTTCCATCTCTTCTTTTTCCGGTGCGTGTAAATCAGTTCCTTTGTATTCCATATCCAGCTTTGGATACTTACTGCTTCCTGTATTGTGGTAAGGCAGCAGATTGGCCTGAGCCGGATGAATGCCGTGTTCCTTCAGAAAATGAATGGTGTCTTCCATGTTCTGCACATTACCGTTCACTTCCTTGACCGTAGGGATACGGATGTAGAGCCTTGCCCCTGCGTCCGAAAGCTTCACCAGGTTATCCAGGATCAGCTTATTGTCAACTCCAATATACTTTTTATGTAACTCCGGATCCATCACTTTTACGTCATATAAAAACGTATCTACATACGGTAAAATTGCTTCAAATTTATCATACGAAACATATCCGCAGGTGTCAATGGTAAGCGAAATTTCTTCTTTTTTAAGTGCCTTTGCGATCTGTAAAATATAATCGGTTGACATCGCCATCACTTCCCCTCCGGAAAGTGTAACTCCGCCACCGGACTGTTCATAAAACATCCGGTCTTTCATCAGTTCTTTTACCAGTTCCTTTACCGGATACTCCTGCCCTACGATCTCCCGAATGCCCTGTGGGCAGAAATTATCGCATTTTCCGCAAAGCCGGCATTTTTCTTTGTCAAGCTCCGGCTTTCCATCTACCATCGTGATGGCACCGTTCGGACAGACCTTCGCACAGGTTCCACATCCGACGCATTTTTCTTTATCACACTGAAGTTCTCTCTCAAAACGCTGTGTCTCAGGGTTGTGACACCACTCGCACTTTAATGGACATCCTTTAAAAAATACAGTAGTACGGATTCCATCTCCGTCATGGATCGAATACTTCTGAATATTCGTTACTAAATTCATGGTAGCTCTCCTTCTTGTCATTTTACTTCTTTAGACTAACGTTTGTACCATAGTCTAAAGATACCAAAAAAACAAAAAATTGTCAATCCTTTGGCAAACTTCTTCTCAAATATTTTTACAATCCTGATCTTCTTTCCTTAAGTAGACGAAACTCTGCACTCAGCTCATCACATATATAAAGAAGAGATACTTCACAGACTGTTTTTATCTGCAAAGTACCTCCCACTTCTCTATTGTACATTCTTCAAAATCACACACTGATTACCTCTGGAACAAAAAGCCGATTCAAACTGTGCTCTGTCATAGCTCACAATCCCTTCGATCGGGTCTGCAACAGTCACACTGTCTACACTGTATCCAATCAGTACAACACAATGATCGTTCATCGCCCAGCTGGCTTCTCTTCCATCTTCCGTATTCCAGCTTTCCATTATCTGACGTTCTTCCATACCAATTGTTCCCCATACAACCACGGGGGTTCCTTCACTTACAAAACGATACAGCTGTTCCGGCTCTGATCCTGTCTCGTCCTCTGCTTTCATTGCATTTCCATTATCTGCAAGATAGCCATCTGCTGCCGTCACGATTGCTCCCGCTCCGCAGCTTAATCCATCCGTCTCAGACTGTGGATTTCCTATAAAATAATTGTAAATATCATTTCCATATAAAGTTTCATTGTCTCCGTAATAAGTGTTGGTCCATCCAACTGTCGGTAAATATTCGAGTGCCATTGCCATCTTATCTGCAGAATATCCATAATAATTCAAAGCCATTGTAAGAGATGTGATCTCACATCCGGTAGGAAGCTCCGGCATCTGTCCTGTAAATGCAAAATCAGAAATACAGCTACTCTCTGGAAGGGGTGTCTCTTTCACTATTTCCGCATTTTTTATCTTCTGCGTCTTTGCTGTCGTTTTCTCCACTGCTGTAACAGACTGTCTTGCTCCTTTGATCTGTTCCAATTTTGCTTCTATATATGTAGTATCTTTTAATGTAAATCCTACGATAACGGCGCCAACCAATATCCCTGCTGCCGCTGCGATCCATTTTGCTGCACTGCGAATCTGCATCCGTACCTCCGTTTCTTAATACTTCTGTAACAATTCCGTCATATATACTACAACTTTTTTCGTGTTTCGTCAAATCTGCGGGGGAGTTTTCACAAATATTTCATAAATGAGAGTTGGCAGCACAAGTGATTCCAGATAGAAGGATTGCCTGCGCAATGGGTGCAGATCCGATAAAAATTAATCTGTCCTGCTGTTTTTTATCAATCGAATGAAATCCTGGCAAATACTATGCCATATATTTCTTCTTCAGTTCTTCCACCTTCGCGGTATAAGCCTCCTGCTGCTTTTTCTGCATGATCTCACTCTTAATCTGCTCTTTTACATCATCAAGCTTCGCATCTTCGGCTTCTTTCTTATCTTCCACTTTGATCAGATGGTATCCAAACTGTGTCTTGACCGGTCCAACCACATGTCCGATTTCTGCTGCAAATGCGGCATCTTCGAATTCTTTGACCATCTGTCCTTTTCCGAATTCGCCAAGGTCTCCACCGTTTGCTCCTGACGGGCAGGTAGAAGATTCTTTTGCAACATCCTCAAATGCTTTCCCACCACTTACAATGGATTCAAGTAGTTCGTTACATTTGTCTTCGGAATCAACCAGAATATGTTTTGCATGAACAGATACTCCTTTTGCAAATCTTGCTTTGTTTGCTTCAAAATATTCTCTGATCTCTTCAGCTGAAATTGTGATTTCCTCAAAGATCTTGCCGATCGCCATCTGTGCAAGGATATCTTTTCTTGCATTTTCTAGAATTGCTTTAAACTTTTCTGTCTCGTCTAACTTTTCTTCTTCACCATATTTTGCAAGTGCATAAACTGCGATCAGCTGATCAACACACTGTTTGCGGAAATCCGGATGGGATGCGTATACCTGCTGTTCTCTCGGAAGGCTTGCGATAAATGCATCTACCTCTGCTGATGTAATTTCATGTCCGCAGATTACTGCTTCAACTGTTTTTTCCATAATTTCTTTGTACTCCTTTTTCTCGTAGTGTTTCAATTGTACCATTTCATACGGTGTTAGTCAAAGTTGGTTTTATTTCTATGAAACTTCTCTTCATCTGATATCTTTTCTTCCGACTTCATGTTATACTTCGTTTAGGTATGTTTTTTTAGTTTTTTCATTGGAGGTTATTAACATGTCAAACGAAAGTACAAAAACCAATCAGATTACCGAAGGAGTTATCTGGAAGCAATTATTGATTTTTTTCTTTCCTATTGTAGTTGGAACTTTGTTTCAACAGCTTTATAACACCGTAGATGCTGTCATCGTCGGTCGTTTTGTCGGAAAGGGCGCACTTGCCGCAGTCGGGGGATCTTCTGCCGTTCTTTCCAATCTGATCATCGGATGTTTTACGGGACTTGCAAGCGGTGCATCTGTAATTGTTTCCCAGTTTTATGGTGCAAAGGATGAGCGGAATCTGCAAAAGAGTCTGCATACCGCTTATGCTTTTTCCGTTATCCTCAGTATTGTATTTACAATACTCGGATGGGCCTTAACACCATTTCTTTTGAAGCTCATCGATACACCTGCAGATACACTTGCGGATTCTATTCTTTATCTGCGGATTTACTTTTTAGGTATCTTCGGTACCTTGATCTTTAATATAGGCTCAGCCATCATGCGCTCCATCGGTGATTCCCGCAGACCACTATATTACCTGATCATCTGTTGTTTTCTAAACATCATCCTCGATCTGGTACTAGTAATCGTATTTGATATGGGAATTGTCGGAGCCGCTATCGCGACCATTATTTCACAGGCAGTAAGTGCAATCCTTGTCACCAATGCACTGATGAAAAAATATGATGACTGCAAGCTTTATCTGAGCAAACTGCACATAGACCTTTTGAAGCTGCGTCTGGAATTCCGCATCGGTATTCCAAGTGCACTGCAGGCATTTATGTACAGTATTACCAATATCATTATTCAGGCAGCGATCAATGGTTTCGGAACCGATACTGCCGCTGCATGGGCTTCTTTTGGTAAACTAGATGCGCTTTTCTGGACAGTCAACGGAGCATTCGGAATTGCGATCACAACCTTTGCCGGTCAGAATTACGGAGCAGGAAAAAAAGACCGCATTTTCAAAAGTGTCCGTATCTGCCTTGCAATGGCAGTGGCTGTATGCGGAGGGATCGTTCTGTTTTTAGCCATCTTCTGCCGCCCACTGTTCTCAATTTTTACGACAGATCAAAATGTGATCAATATCGGTATTGATATGCTGCGTTTTATGGCACCGTGCTACACTATTTATGTATTTATTGAAGTTCTCTCCGGTGCACTTCGCGGAACCGGCGATGTCCTGCTGCCGACACTGATCACACTTGGCGGCGTATGTCTGATCCGTATTCCGTGGATTATGTTTGTCTTACCGGCACACCATACCACAACCTGTGTAATGCTTAGTTATCCGATTTCCTGGATCACTACCACAGCTTTGATCATACCGTACTATTTATATAGAAAAAAACATGCTTACGATTAAGGAGAATTGAACATGGCCAAATCCGAATCTACCAAATACCGGCTCGCCGAAGCAATGAAAACCTGCATGAAGACCACTTCTGTCGATGATATCACCATCCGCCAGATTGTGGAAGTCTGCGGCGTCACACGCCAGACCTTTTACCGCAATTTTCTTGATAAATATGATCTGATCAACTGGTATTTTGACAAACTTCTTCTTAAATCATTTGAACATATGGGCGAAGGTACCACTGTTTATGACGGACTGGTCAAAAAATTTGAATATTTAAAGGAAGAGCACCTGTTTTTCGCTGCAGCATTCCGCTCTGACGATCAGAACTCTTTAAAAGAACATGATTTTGAACTGATTCTGGAATTCTATTCAAACCTTATTTTCCAGAAAACCGGAAGACGCCCGGATGCAGAAACTTCATTTCTTTTAGAGATGTACTGCCGTGGCTCGATTTACATGACTGTCAAATGGCTGCTTGGCGGAATGAATTTTCCGCCTGCGCAGCTTGCAAAACAACTGGTACTTGGCATGCCGGAAAAACTTGTGCAACTCTTCACTAATTTGCATATTTTGTCTTAAGCTTTTGTATAAATGTTACACTTTTCATATTCTGTAACTTTTTTTACCGCCTTCTTATTGTTAAAATAGTATCAGAAACAAGTGGTTTTACCATAAACGAAAAGGAGATATGTATCATGGCAAACAGAATTATGTTAAATCAGACATCTTATCACGGAGCAGGTGCAATCGCAGAGATTGCAACAGAAGCAAAAGCTCACGGTTTCAAAAAAGCTCTTGTATGTTCTGACCCGGATCTGATCAAATTCAATGTTACTTCCAAAGTAACAGATATCTTAGACAAAGAAGGACTTGCTTACGAAATCTACTCTGATATCAAAGCAAACCCGACTATCGAGAACGTACAGCACGGTGTACAGGCTTTCAAAAATTCAGGTGCTGATTACATCATCGCAATCGGTGGCGGATCTTCTATGGATACTTCCAAAGCAATCGGTATCATCATCGCAAACCCGGAATTTGAAGATGTAAGAAGCCTGGAAGGTGTAGCTCCGACAAAGAAACCTTGCGTTCCGATCATTGCCGTTCCGACAACAGCCGGTACTGCTGCAGAAGTTACGATCAACTATGTAGTAACAGATGTAGAAAAGAAACGTAAATTCGTCTGTGTAGACCCACATGATATGCCGATCATCGCTGTTGTAGACCCGGAAATGATGTCCTCTATGCCAAAAGGACTGACCGCTTCAACCGGTATGGATGCATTAACTCATGCGATCGAAGGCTACACCACAAAAGCCGCATGGGAAATGACAGATATGTTCCACTTAAAAGCAATCGAGATTATCTCCAAATCTCTCCGCGGTGCTGTTGAAAACACCAAAGAAGGAAGAGAAGGAATGGCTCTTGGACAGTACATCGCCGGAATGGGCTTCTCAAACGTAGGTCTTGGAATCGCTCACTCAATGGCTCATACCCTTGGAGCAGTCTATGACACACCACACGGTGTTGCATGTGCAATGATGCTTCCGATCGTAATGGAATACAACGCAGACTGCACCGGAGAAAAATACCGTGAAATCGCCCGCGCAATGGGAGTTGAAGGCGTAGATAATATGTCTCAGGAAGAATACAGAAAAGCAGCTGTAGATGCAGTCCGCAAACTCTCTGAAGACGTAGGAATCCCATCCAAACTCGAAGCCCTCAAAGAAGAAGATCTCCAGTTCCTCGCAGAATCCGCCCACGCCGACGCCTGCGCACCAGGAAATCCAAAAGATGCTTCCGTAGAAGACCTCAAAGATCTGTTTAGAAAACTGATGTAATAAAAAAATTATACATAATCTGGCAAGAAAACCAAAATGATATCCATATCCTAAAAATTGATACCACACTTGCTTTTCTCGCCAACAAAGTAGAAAAAGCAGCCCCTCAAATCCCGCCAAAGCGGAATTTGAGGGGCGAACTTTTTCCCCGTATCTTAGTTGATGCAACAATCTTGAAGTATCAGCGCCCGAATTGCCATACATCTTATTTGGATGCATTGAGGGAGCTGATGCAGTTCTTAAGGTTGTGGAAATTTGTGTTATTCCGTGAAATCCATCTGTCTGAGCGCACCGCGCGAGTTATGGATTTCACGGAATGCCCTTAACAAATTTACAGAACCTCAAGAACTGCCAGCGCACCGAACCGCATCCAAACAAGATGTATGGCAATTCGGGCGCGTCCCTCAAACCAATCCCCCATCAAATAAAATACTCTATCGTCTTCTCTTCCGACAACTTCGTCTTCTCATTAAACAAAAGCACTGCTTCCCGCCCCTCTTCCGGTCCAAAAGAATACAGTTCCAGAACTTCCCGGTTAAACATCTCCTCCGGTACGATCCGGTTATACCGGTCCGGCTTGTCCGTCACAAGTACAACCTCCTTTTCCTCAAAAGGCTCTTCCCTGTAATACGGATCAAACATATAAACTATTCCATTTTCTGCCCCGGTAAGAAGCACATAATGCCACTCATCCAGAAAAAGCCTTACAACAACTGCACCACCACGATGCAGCGCATCATTGATATAACTGGTATCACCCAGATAGACATTTTCCCCATGAAGATATTTTGCAGAGATTGCAAGTTGTCCCGTCTTCCCAAATCCATTCAGCCAGTTGCTAAGAAACATCATTGCCGCACAGGAAGTGCCACTTTTTCCGGCAACTCCCTCCGCACTGTAGCAATCCAGGCAATAAAGCATGATATTTCTCAGAATTTCCGGCGGGATTTCCTCCCTTGGAAATAAATAGCTGATCGCATTCTGCATGGACGTCGGTCCACAATCATAATCCGAAAACTGATAATGCAGTGGATTTTTCAAGGTTATTCCTCCGTTCCTTTTACCAGGAATTCTGTGTCTACAAGATTCCAGATCTCATCCCGTCCCTGCTTTGTCTCTGCAGAGAAAGGAATCACAACGGTTCCCGGAAGCAGCTTCAGTCCGGTCTTAATTGCCTTTACCTGCTTCTGTACCTGACTTCTCTTCAGCTTATCAAGCTTTGTCGCGATAATGATCGGATTGAATCCCTGATCTACGATCCAGTCATACATCATCTTATCATTCGCAGATGGATCATGACGGATATCGATCAGAAGGAAGACGGCTCGCAGCTGTTTAGAGCCATGAAGATAACGCTCGATCAGTTTTCCCCACTGTGCCTTCTCCTGCTCGGAAACCTTTGCATAACCATATCCCGGAAGGTCAACCAGATACATTTCTTCGTTGATATTGTAAAAGTTGATGGTCTGTGTTTTTCCAGGTTTTGCCGAAGTTCTGGCAAGCGCCTTCCGGTTCATCAGTGCATTGATCAGAGAGGATTTGCCGACATTGGATTTTCCGGCAAATGCAATCTCCGGCAGGGTGTGATCCGGCAGTTTACTTGTAATTCCACATACTGTTTCCAGATTTACATTCTTAATTACCATCGTTTTTCCTCCGTGTGCGCACAAGCGCGATCTTCAGAACCTCTTCCATCTGCGATACCGGAATAATCTCCAGTCCCTTCGTAATCTCAGAAGAAAGTTCATCCACATCTTTTTTGTTCTCCTTCGGTACAAGTACCGTCCTGATTCCGGCATTCTTTGCCGCCAGAAGCTTCTCTTTCAGTCCTCCGATCGGAAGTACTCTTCCCCGCAGCGTAATCTCACCCGTCATGGCAAGATCGGCACGCACTTTTTTGTCTGTGATTGCAGAAAGCATTGCAGTCGCCATCGTAATACCAGCTGAAGGTCCATCTTTCGGAACTGCCCCTTCCGGAATATGGATATGGATATCATGTTTTTCAAAGAAATCTTCAGCAACCTTATATTTACTGCTGATCGACCGGATATAACTGATTCCTGCCTGTGCGGACTCTTTCATCACATCGCCAAGCTGTCCCGTCAGAATGATCTCGCCCTTTCCTGGCATTACATTCACTTCAATCTGCAGGGTGTCTCCTCCTACACTGGTCCATGCAAGTCCACGGACGATTCCTACTTCATCCTCTGCATTTGCCATCTGATAGGTGTACTTTTCCTTTCCAAGATACTTTTCAATATTCCGCTCTGTTACCTGAACTCTCTTTTTATCATGTTCATAGATCTCTCTGGCAGCTTTCCTGCAGATATTACCGATTTCACGCTCCATCTGACGCACACCGGCTTCCTTGGTGTAGTTCTGCGCAATTTTCCAGATCACACCCTTGCTGATCGTAAGCTGTTCTTTTGTAAGTCCATGTCTTTCCAACTGCTTTGGAATCAAATGTTCTGTCGCAATATGCAGCTTTTCATTCTCCGTATAACTGCTGACCTCAATTACTTCCATACGGTCAAGAAGTGGCCGGGGGATCGTCTGCAGCGAGTTAGCCGTCGTCACAAATGTCACCTCAGACAGATCGACCGGGACTTCCAGATAATGATCACGGAAACGGTTGTTCTGTTCACTGTCCAGCACCTCCAGAAGCGCAGAAAAAGTATCTCCCTTATAGTCTGTGCTGACTTTATCAATCTCATCCAGAAGGAGCAACGGGTTCTTTACCCCGGCGCTCTTAATACCGTTTGCAATCCGTCCCGGCATTGCACCAACATAAGTTTTTCTGTGTCCACGGATTTCAGCCTCATCACGGACACCGCCAAGAGAAATTCTCACATACGGTTTTTTCAATGCTTTTGCAAGTGATCTTGCAATAGATGTCTTTCCAGTTCCCGGAGGACCTACCAGACACAGGATCGGGCTGTCACCCTTTTTCGTAAGAGCACGTACTGCCAGAAATTCCAGCACACGTTCTTTAACCTCTTCCAGTCCGTAATGTTCTGCTTCCAGAAGCTCTTTCGCATATGCAATGTCTGTGAAATCCTCAGCCCGCTTATTCCATGGCATTTCCAGCATGGTTTCGATATATGTACGGATCACACCCGCTTCTGCCGGACTCTGCATGGAATTTTTAAATCTGCCGATCTCTTTTTTCAGCTTTTCTTTTACCTCATCCGGTGCATCCAGCGCTTCTGCCTTCTGTGTAAATTCCTCCGCATCGGAAATTGTAGTATCCTCACCAAGCTCTTCACGGATCAGCTTCAACTGTTCGCGCAGGATATATTCTCTCTGATGCTTATCCACACGCTCTTTCACCTTCATCTGGATCTCATCGCGGATGTTCATGATCTGCATCTCATTGACCAGCTTAAAGGAAATAAGCTCGTAACGTCTGTCAAAATCAAGTTCTTCCAGGATTTCCTGCAATTCCCGGTAATCCAGAGGCATATTCGCTGCCACCTGATTCACCATCTTTTTCAGATCCGTGATCTCTTTGATCTGGTTTACCATATCTTTTGTGATCTTCGGCATTCTCGCCGCATAATCCAGATACAGATCCCTAAGTCCCCGCATCATCGCTTCCCGGTTGATCTCGCCTGCAATATCCGGATCACTCTCTTCCGGGATCGTGATATTTGCCCGAAGATACGGATCGTTAAATTCTATTGTATTTAAAACCGCTCTCTCTTCTGCTGATACAAGCACCCGCAGAATCTGCTTTGGCAGTTTGATGATCTGTTTTACTGTCGCAACTGTTCCCACACGGTAGAGATCCGCTTCTCCCGGATTTTCCACTTCCACATCTTTCTGTGTCAGCAAAAAAATCTTCTGGTCGCTTGCCATCGCTTCCTGAACTGCTTCAATCGAGCGTTCCCGGCTGATATCAAAATGTGCCACCATCTCCGGCAGAATTGTCATTCCCCGCAGGGCAACCATTGGCAGACTTTCTGTTCTGTTCATATAGTTTTTTCTCCTGTTAAATAAAAATGGATGCTTCTGGTCTTAACCGTCAGCACCCATTTCCATACGTCTGATTTTCTTATGCACTTTCCGGTCTTGCTTCGATCTTTTCTGTACTCGGTGCTTTCTCCCCAAGTACTGCCTCTTTTGTCACAAGACAGTATTTCAGATTCTCGTCAGACGGTGCTTTATACATGATATCCATCATTACATTTTCCATGATCGCACGGAGTCCTCTGGCTCCTGTCTTACGCTTCAGGGAAGTCTCAGCAATCGCCTCCAGCGCCTCTTTGTCGAATTCCAGTTCCACATCATCCAGCTCCAGAAGCTTCTGATACTGTTTTACGATCGCATTCTTTGGTTCCGTCAGAATGCGGATCAGATCTTCTTTATCCAGAAGTTCCAGGGATACAGTTACCGGCACACGTCCTACAAGTTCCGGGATCAGTCCGAACTTCACAAGATCCTGTGGAAGGATCTGCTGTAGAAGCCGGTCGATATCTTCCTCATGCCGCTGCGCGATCTGTGCCTCAAATCCAATGGATTTCTTATCTATTCTGTTCTCTATGATCTTATCTATTCCCTCAAACGCTCCACCGCAGATAAATAAAATATTGGTGGTATCGATTTGGATCATCTCCTGCTGCGGATGCTTACGTCCACCCTGTGGCGGTACATTTGCGATTGTACCTTCCAGGATCTTCAGAAGTGCCTGCTGAACACCTTCTCCTGATACATCACGGGTAATCGACGGATTCTCAGATTTTCTTGTGATCTTGTCAATCTCGTCAATATAAATAATTCCGTGCTCTGCACGTTCAATATCACCATCTGCTGCCTGAATGATCTTAAGAAGAATATTCTCTACATCTTCTCCGACATATCCTGCTTCTGTAAGCGCAGTTGCATCTGCAATTGCAAACGGTACATTCAGAATTTTTGCGAGAGACTGTGCCAGAAAAGTCTTACCGCATCCTGTCGGTCCTACCATCAGGATATTACTCTTCTGAAGCTCCACGCCCAGATCTTTTTCTGCCATAATACGCTTATAGTGATTATATACCGCAACAGAAAGTACTTTCTTCGCTTCGTCCTGTCCAATCACATAATCATCCAGAAATGCCTTGATTTCTTCCGGTTTCAGAAGATTGATATCATCATATGCATTTTCTTCTTCATAACCAAGTTCATCTTCAATGATCTCAGTGCATACATCCACGCACTGGTCGCAGATAAACACCCCGTTTGGTCCGGCGATCATCTTGCGTACCTGACTTTGTGGTTTATTGCAAAAAGAACATCTTACGATTTCTTCATATTTTCCTGCCATATTCTTACCTCGCACTTTTTTACACGTAAAGGGAATGTCCCAATAAGGACATTCCCTTTTCCCGTTAACGGCTTGTAATAACCTTATCAATCAATCCATATGCCAAAGCTTCTTCGGCAGTCTTCCAGTTATCTCTTTCCGTATCTGCACAAATTGTCTCATAACTCTGACCTGTATTTGCAGCCATCAATCTGTTCATTCTTTCTCTGATCTTCAGAATATGCTGTGCATTGATCTCAATCTCGGTTGCCTGACCCTGTGCACCGCCTGAAGGCTGGTGAATCATGATCTCTGCATTCGGAAGGGCATATCTCTTTCCCTTTGCTCCGCCTGCGAGAAGGAAAGCTCCCATACTTGCAGCCATTCCCATACACATCGTAGAGACGTCACATTTGATGTAATTCATAGTGTCGTAGATCGACATACCTGCTGAAATCGATCCGCCAGGACTGTTAATATAAAACTGGATATCCTTTTCCGGATCTTCTGCTTCCAGAAACAGCAGCTGCGCTACGATCAGGCTCGCTGATGCATCATTCACTTCGGTATCCAGGAAAATGATTCTGTCTTTTAAAAGTCTTGAATAAATGTCGTAAGAGCGTTCTCCACGGCTTGTCTGTTCAACGACATAAGGTACTAAACTACTCATGTAACACTCCTCCTGCTATATTAAAGTATGAAACAGATACTTATTTTTCTACGGCATTGTCAACTACAAATGTAATTGCTTCCTGAACTGCCATATCCTGCTTCATCTGTTCTTTTTCTTTGTCGCCCATGAAGCTCTTAAGCTTGTCAGCTTCCATCTGGTAAGCTTCTGCCATCTTAGCGATCTCTTCGTCTAATTTTTCATCTGTGATTTCGATGTTTTCTGCTTTTGCAATTGCTTCAAGAACAAGTCTTGTCTTGATTCTCTTCTCAGCCTGCGGACGAAGTTCATCCATCATCTTGTCAGCTGTCATGCCTGTGAACTGCATGTACTGGTCAAGAGTCAGTCCCTGCTGCTGCATTCTCTGAGCGAATTCATCAAGCATCTGTCTTGCCTGTGTATCAACCATAGCTTCCGGAAGATCCATCTTAGCTGATTCGATGATCGCATCTACAGCTGCATCTTCCTGTGCTCTCTTACCATCGTTTACTTTCTGCTCTTTGATCTTAGCTTTGATATCAGTTTTTAATTCATCAAGAGTATCGAATTCTGATACTTCTGAAGCAAATTCATCATCAAGCTCCGGAAGTTCTTTTGCTTTGATCTCATGAACTGTGCATTTGAATACAGCTTCTTTTCCTTTGAGGTCTTCTGCATGGTAATCTTCCGGGAATGTAACCTTAACTTCAACTTCTTTTTCCGGTTCTGCACCGATCAGCTGTTCTTCAAATCCCGGAATGAAAGATCCTGAACCGATTGTCAGCGGATAATTTTCTCCCTTTCCGCCTTCAAAAGCTTCTCCGTCTACAAATCCTTCAAAGTCAAGAACAACTTCGTCTTTATCCTGTACCGGACGTCCTTCTACTGTGATTGTTCTTGCGTTCTTAAGCTGTTCTTCCTCAAGCTTAGCGTCGATTTCTTTCTGTGTTACGCGGTTAGAATATTTCGGAACTTCGATTCCTTTGTATTCGCCAAGTTCTACTTCCGGCTTTGTAGCTACTTCAGCTGTGAAGATGAACGGTTTTCCTTTTTCGATCTGTGTTACATCGATCTTCGGCTGAGATACGATCTCAAGTCCGCTTTCATCGTATGCTTTTGAATATGCTTCCGGAATCAGAGCGTTTGCTGCATCATCATAGAAGATTTCCGGTCCGTACATCTTTTCGATGAGCTGGCGCGGAACTTTTCCTTTACGGAATCCAGGAACATTGATTCTGCCTTTCTGCTTCTGGTATGCTTTCTGAAGTGCTCCTTCTAATTCTTCTGCTGAAACTTCGATTGTGAGTTTCGCCATATTGTGTTCTAACTGTTCAACTTGTAAACTCATTACCATTTCCTCCTAAATTTACATATGCAAAAAGTCGACAGACTTATCTACATTACAATCATTTTACAAGTATAGCACAACTTCTACAGTTTATCAAGCTCTAAAATTCGTTCTATAAAGCCATTTAATTCCTCATCACCGATCGACCAGGTATTCCGCCCTTTTTGCGTCACGGTAAAGATATATTCCTGCTTCTCTCCATACTGCATATCGAGATAAGAACTTCTTAAAAGGCTGTATGCACCGGTCATATAATCCAGCACCATTGCCTCTTTGATTTCTTCATCTGTTCCGCTGTACTTTCCTGCATCTTTGTCTGCCTGGATCTTCTCGGACTCTTCCTTCAGTTTCGGCATGAAGCGGGTAAATACATCCACCGGCTGGTACTTTACTGTCACCTCACAGGTCTTACTCCCCGTCTTTTTCACACCACTTACCTGATAACGGACGGAGCTAAAGATCTCTTTGATCAATACACCATATGTCTCAGAAAAGTCATTTTCCGTCTCCACACCATTTAGCAGATAGTCCTGGACAAAAGCATTGATCCCGTTCTCATAGACCTTCTTCAGATCGCTGTCTGATGCTCCGAGGATTTCCTTTGCTTCCTGGGTTTGTCCCTGAAAAGTCAGATCCAGGTTCGCCTGCACATATTTTTCTGCCTTTCCTTCATTGATCCCACATCCGGCAAGCAGTGTGACCAAAAGCAGCACTGCCAGAAACTCACTGCCTGCTTTTCTCTTTTTCCGGAAACTACCGTTCATAGACTACCTGCCTTGAAATGGTATCTGCACTTTCTTTATCCCGCAGCTCGCTGATCAGCGCAAGTGCAAAATCAATCGCGGTTCCAAGTCCCCGGCTGGTTGTGATATGTCCATCTGTCACTGCCGGCTGACAGGTAACTTCCGCTCCGGTAAGTCCTTCTTCCATTCCCGGATAGCAGATTGCCTTCTTTCCTTTCAGGATTCCCATTCCGCCAAATACGGTCGGTGCCGCACAGATTGCAGCCAGATATTTTTTCTCTTCATTATGTTTTAAGATCAGCTCTTCAAGACCTTTGTGTTCTTTTAAATGGATTGTTCCCGGCATCCCTCCCGGAAGTACCAGCATCTTCACCTCTGAAAAATCTGTATTTTCAAACAGGCTGTCTGCTTTTACTATAATTCCGTGTGCCCCCCGGATCTCTTCCCGTCCCATGATGGAAACGGTTCTGGTCTCAATCCCGGCTCTTCTTAAAAGATCAACAACCGTAAGTCCTTCAATCTCTTCAAATCCATCTGCAAGAAATACACATACTTCACTCATAATCCTGTCCATCCTTTCTTTTTCCTGATGTTCCCCATTGTAACAGAAGCCTGCAAAAATGGCAACTTTCTGCCTTGTCTCCCCTGAAAAACTCCGCTATACTGTTAATGAACGTATAAGGAGGACTTTCCCATGGAAATCGAACGCAAATATCTGATCCATAAGCTTCCGGATCACCTTGAGGCTTATCCTCACCGCACACTTGAGCAGGCTTATCTCTGCACCGAACCGGTTGTCCGTGTCCGCAGGGATGCTGATGACTACATCCTGACCTACAAATCCAAAGGTCTGATGATGCGTGAAGAATACAATCTTCCTCTTACCAAGGAAGCCTACCACCATCTGCTCGAAAAGGCAGACGGACGCATTATCACAAAAGAGCGCTACTGCATCCCTTACGGAGATCATCTCATGATCGAGCTTGATGTCTTCGCCGGTGATCTCGCCCCGCTGCTCCTTGCCGAAGTCGAATTTTCTTCCGAAGAAGAGGCCAATTCCTTTACCCCGCCGGACTGGTTCGGTGAGGATGTCACCTTTTCCAGCAAATATCATAACAGTACACTGAGTCAGAAAAAGGATTGAGAAATTTCCCAATCCTTTTTTCTTCCGCAAATGCACCATCCGGTACATTTACGACCACATTCTTTTTATTAGTCTTCCAGACCAAATCCGTCATGGATTGCAACCAATGCACGGTCTGCATCTTTTTCATCGATCAGAACCGTGATACGGATCTCTGATGTAGAAATCATATTGATATTGATATTGGAATTGCTAAGTGACTCAAACATGGTCGCAGCAACACCCGGATTGCTGAGCATTCCGGCTCCTACGATCGATACCTTTGCAACTTTTTCGTTGTAATTCATCTCTCTGATCGTAAGGGCTTCTTTTCTGGCTTCCAGAACTTCCATTGCCTCTTTAAGATCATCCTGTGATACAGTAAATGTAATGTCTTTTGTTCCGTCACGTCCAACTGACTGAAGAATAATATCTACGTTAATATTATGCTTTGCAAGTGTATTGAAAATCTTAAATGCAGTACCTGGTTTGTCTTCTACACCCATTACTGAAATTCTCGCTGTATTTTTATCTGCCGCAACGCCGGTAATTAACATTTTTTCCACCTTTGCTACCTCCTTGACCAGGGTTCCTTCTTCTGTGTTCAGGCTGGAACGTACAACCAGCTCAACCCCGTATTTTTTCGCCATCTCTACAGAACGATTATGTAAAACCTTTGCCCCTGATGTTGCGAGCTCCAGCATCTCATCGTAGGTGATCTCTTCGATTTTACGCGCATTCGGTACCACTCTCGGGTCTGCAGTGTAAACACCGTCTACGTCTGTATAGATCTCACATTTGTCTGCATGCATTGCAGCCGCAAGTGCCACAGCTGTCGTATCGGATCCACCTCTTCCAAGTGTGGTATAGTCTCCATAATGGTTGACTCCCTGGAATCCGGTTACGATCACGACCTTGCGGTTCTCCAGTTCGTGGGTGATACGGTCTGTATCCACTCTTTTAAATCTCGCATTTCCGTTCCGCGCCGTAGAATGCATCTTTACCTGGAATGCATTCAACGAGATTGCCGGAACATTCAAAAACTGAAGTGCCATTGCCATCAGTGCTACAGATACCTGTTCTCCCGTGGTAAGGAGCATATCAAGTTCTCGTTTTGATGGGTACGGATTGATCTCGGCCGCCTTCTCAAGCAGTTCATCTGTTGTATCTCCCATTGCGGAGAGAACAACGATCACATCATTCCCCATCTGATACTCTTCTGCGCAGCGTCTTGCTACATTAAAGATCCGCTCTTTATCTGCAACTGAACTGCCGCCAAATTTCTTAACTACTAGCATAATTTCCTCCTACAGTTCCTGCATTTTTAGACTTCTTCTTCTACTCTTATCATATGCAGGATTTCCGGATAAGCTTTTGCTTTTTCCTCGTATTCTCCCTCGGTCATCACCGGTGTGACAAAACCAAATTCTCCATTGACTCCTGCCTCTACAAATCTGACTTCACCAAAATCATTGCCGATTCGTTCTTTGAACGCATCCACATTTCCACGGATTCGCACCAGGAACTTCTTGCTGGTCTTGCTTCTGTCTTCCAATGTAAGCTTTTCTTCGCTCCAGAAATTCATGATATCTCTGCCCTGATTCTGTACAACTGCCACAATGTCAGCCACAACCGCACTCGCAGTCGGAAGCTTTCCTGCCCCACTTCCGTAGAACATCGCATCTCCCAGCATATTCCCCTTTACAAATACGGCATTAAATACACCGTTCACACTGTAAAGCGGATGTTCTGCATGAAGAAGCACCGGTGCAACTCCCGCATAAAGAGTTCCATCCACATGCTTACATTCAGCAAGAAGTTTGATATTCATTCCCAGAGCCTTTGCATACTGCATATCTTCTGTTGTGATCTTTGTAATACCTTCGGTATAAATTTCTTCAAAATCTACATATTTTCCTGAGATGATCGATGCAAGGATCGCGATTTTCCGGCATGCATCCTGTCCTTCCACATCAGCAGTCGGATCTGCCTCTGCAAATCCATTCTTCTGTGCTTCACGGAGAACCTCTTCATAGTTCGCTCCCTCATAGAACATCCTGGTCATCATGTAATTGGTTGTTCCGTTCAGGATTCCTGCGATTTCTTCGATTTCATCACCTGTCAGGGATGATCCAAGTGCCCGGAGGATCGGAATCCCCCCTCCCACACTTGCTTCAAAAAGGAAATTCACATTCTTTTCCCGTGCTGTTTTAAGAAGCGCGGATCCATGTTTGGCAACCAACGCCTTATTGGATGTCACGACACTTTTTCCTGCTTCCAGTGCTTTTCTGACAAAGGTATTCGCCGGTTCCACACCGCCCATCACTTCTACTACAATTCCAATCTCCGGATCATTCAGGATAATCTCATAATCATGAACAATCTTTTCCTGGATCTTATCTCCCGGGAAATCCCTCAGATCCAGCACATATTTAACTTCAATTTCTTCTTTTGCCCGTGACGCGATCAGCTTCTGATTTACATCCAGAACCTCTACCACACCAGAACCTACGGTACCATAACCCAATACTGCAATCTTCATCTTTTTGTCTACTCCCTGCCTACGATTTTCAAATAATGCACACCTGAATGCTGTTCAATCTCTTCCACCATCTCCGACAGATTCTTCGTTGTCTGCAGCACCTCCACACTGAGCGTCAGTGTTGCCACCCCGTTGATCGGAATACTCTGGTGAATGGTCAGGATATTCGCCTGATACCTTGCCACCGCGTTTAAAAGCTCTGCCATAACTCCCGGTGTATCATCAAGCTGAATAACCATCGTAACAGTCCTTCCTTTTTCATTTTCGTGAAATGGGAAAATATCATCCTTATATTTATAGAAAGAACTTCTGCTGATACCGATCTCTTCTGTCGCTTCCTGAATCGTCATTCCACGTCTGGTTGCGAGCAGTCTCTTTGTCTCGACAACCTTTATGAGCACCTCCGGCACTGCTTTTTTCTTTACCACATAGTACTTTGTATTATCCATTGTTACTCCTCTGTTTCAGATAAGCATTGATAAATGGATCCAGCTCCCCATCCAGAACTGCACTTACATTTCCGGTCTCTTCTCCGGTACGGTGATCCTTGACCAGATTGTAAGGATGTAAAATATAGGATCGGATCTGGCTTCCAAAATTGATATCCTGGACTTCCCCCCGGATGCCGGATACCTTTTCTTCCTGCTCCTGCTTTTTCAAAAGATACAGCTTGGCTTTCAACATCTGCATCGCTTTGTCCTTATTAAAAAGCTGCGAACGTTCATTCTGACACTGCACTACGATTCCTGTCGGAAGATGCGTAATCCGCACCGCAGACGAAGTCTTGTTGATATGCTGTCCTCCGGCTCCGCTCGAACGGTAGGTATCGATCCGCAGGTCGTCATCATTCAGCTCAATGTCAATATCATCTTCAATATCCGGTATCACATCACAGGATGCAAAAGATGTCTGCCTCTTGCCTGCTGAATTGAACGGAGAAATACGCACCAGACGGTGCACTCCCTTTTCTGACTGAAAATAGCCATATGCATTATCTCCCGTTACTTCAAACGTGATTCCTTTCAGTCCGGTAATATCTCCGTCCTGATAGTCCAGCACGGTTATCTGAAATCCTTTTGACTGTGCATATCTTGTATACATACGATACAGCATATTTGCCCAGTCACAGCTGTCTGTTCCTCCGGCTCCTGCATGCAGTGTCACGATCGCATTGCAGGAATCATATTCCCCGGAAAGAAGTGTCCGGATCCTGAGATCTTCAAATTCTTTTTCAAATTTAGAGATCTCACGCTGGATCTCTTTGATCATCTCCCGGTCTTCTTCCTCTTCCGTAAGTTCGATCAGTGCATTGATATCTTCATATGAACTTTCCAGATCCTGGACCTCCTTCACACAGTCCTGCATTTTCCGGAGTTCCTTCATGATCCTCTGTGAAAGCTCTGTCTTGTCCCAGAACCCTGGTTCTTCTATCTTTCTTTCCAGCTCTTCAATCCGTTTTTCTTTGCCTGCCAGGTCAAAGTGAATCCCTCATTTCCTTCAGGGGTTCTTCATACGCATTTAATGTCTGCTTAAATCCGTCTAATTCAACCACTGTATCACCTCAAATCTCATAAAATTATATAAAAACCCAAACTGTCGTATTTTATTTTCTTCCGCAGCACTGTTTGTATTTCTTGCCGCTTCCACACGGGCATGGATCATTTGGATATATCTTTTTCTCGGCACGTACCTTTGGTCCCTTTGCAACACTGTCATCTTTATTGGTACCGGTTACTTTTGCAACCTGTTCTCTTTCAACCTTCTGTTCTACATTGACATGGAAGAGAAGTCTGACTGTATCCACTTCGATTGCACGTGTCATTTCACCGAACATATCATATCCGATCATCTTGTATTCAACCAGAGGATCTCTCTGTCCGTAAGCCTGCAGACCGATTCCCTGACGTAACTGATCCATATCATCAATGTGATCCATCCATTTTGCATCGATCACACGCAGAAGGAACACACGCTCTACCTCACGCAGATGCTCTGCTTCCGGGAACTGTGCTTCTTTTTCTTCATATGCTTTTGCAGCACGTTCTTTCAGGAGATGCTTGATCTCTTTTGGCTCTTTATCCTTTGCATCTTCCTCCGTAACCGGCGGAAGCGTTGGAATCACATCCAGAAGGTCTCGGTTCATTGCTCCAAGATCCCATTCTTCAAAATCCTGTTCCTCGGAAAGATTGGCATCGACGGTATTTTCCACAAAATCTGTGATCATATGGAAGATAGAATCTCTCATATTCTCACCGTCAAGGACTCTGCGTCTTTCATCATAGATGATCTCTCTCTGTTCATTCATTACCTGGTCATATTCAAGCAGATTCTTACGAATACCAAAGTTGTTGCTCTCAATCTTCTTCTGAGCCTTCTCAATCGCACTTGAAAGCATCTTGTGCTCGATCTGTTCTCCTTCTTCTACTCCAAGCTTGGTAAATACATCCATCAGTCTCTCGGAACCAAACAGACGCATCAGGTCATCCTCCAGAGAGATATAGAATCTGGATTCTCCCGGATCGCCCTGACGTCCGGCACGTCCACGCAGCTGGTTGTCAATACGGCGGGACTCATGACGTTCTGTACCGATGATCTTCAGTCCGCCGGCTGCTCTTGATTCTTCATCAAGCTTGATATCTGTACCACGGCCTGCCATGTTGGTTGCGATCGTAACAGCCCCATGCTGTCCTGCCTGTGCAACGATCTCAGCCTCCAGTTCATGGAACTTGGCATTCAGTACATTATGTTTTACGCCGCGTTTACTGAGCATCTTACTGAGGAGCTCGGAAGTTTCGATCGTGATCGTACCAACCAGAACCGGCTGTTCTTTTTCATGTGCTTCACAGATCGCATCAATAACTGCGTTAAATTTCTCTTTCTTTGATTTGTAAACAGCATCCTCCAAGTCAATTCTCTGTACCGGAACATTCGTCGGAATCTCAATAACGTCCATTCCGTAAATGTCACGGAACTCCTGTTCCTCGGTAAGGGCTGTACCTGTCATACCGGATTTCTTCTCATATTTATTAAATAAATTCTGGAATGTAATGGTAGCCAGAGTCTTGCTTTCTCTCTTGACCTTTACATGCTCTTTTGCTTCGATTGCCTGATGAAGTCCGTCAGAATAACGGCGTCCCGGCATGATACGTCCGGTAAATTCATCAACGATCAGAACCTCATCATCTTTTACTACATAATCCTGGTCACGGAACATCAGATTATGTGCACGCAGTGCCAGAATGATGTTGTGCTGGATCTCCAGATTCTCCGGATCAGCAAGGTTCTCAATATGGAAGAACTTCTCAACCTTCTTCACACCGTCTTCGGTCAGGTTGATGTTCTTTTCTTTTTCATTGACAATGAAGTCTCCGGTCTCTTCGATCTCTTCTCCCATGATCGCATTCATCTTGGAGAATTCCCCGCTTGCCTCACCTCTCTCCAGCTGTCTTGCCAGAATATCACATGCTTCGTAAAGTCTGGTTGACTTTCCACTCTGCCCGGAAATGATAAGCGGTGTTCTTGCTTCATCAATAAGAACGGAATCGACCTCATCGATGATCGCATATTTCATTCCACGCTGTACCAGCTGTTCTTTATAGATGACCATGTTATCACGCAGATAATCAAAACCAAGTTCATTGTTGGTGACATAAGTAATATCGCAATTGTACTGTTCTCTACGTTCGTCATTATCCATCTGGTTCAGGACAACTCCGACAGTCAGTCCCAGAAATTCATGGACTTTTCCCATCCACTCGGCATCACGCTTTGCCAGATAGTCATTGACTGTTACAATATGCACGCCTTCTCCGGTTAACGCATTTAAATAAGCCGGAAGAGTCGATACCAGGGTCTTACCTTCACCAGTTCTCATCTCAGCAATACGTCCCTGATGCAGGATGATACCACCGATCATCTGTACGCGGTAGTGGCGCATTCCAAGTACACGGACAGCTGCCTCTCTTACAACAGCAAACGCTTCCGGAAGAAGATCATCCAGTGTCTCTCCTTTTGCAAGCCTCTCCTTGAATTCTTTCGTCTTTTCTTTTAATTCCTCATCGGAGAGCTTCTGCATCTCCGGCTCCAGCGCATCAATATGATCCACGATCGGGTAGATCCGCTTCAATTCATGTTCGCTGTGCGTTCCAAATATCTTTTCAATAATTCCCATTTTATTAAGCTCCTTATATTCCTTGCTTATCACTTCTGTCTGAAGCGTTTTGCTTTTTTCCGCTATAGATAGACAGTATCCATTGTAGCACCATTTCTTTTATTCTTCAATCAGTTTATTTCACCGCTTCTGTCAGCCCGGCATACGGAATCTTACCGCCAAAAAGATCCAGTGCGCTGCCAATCGTATAGTCCAGCTTTTCCCCGCTGATCCGCGCAAACTCCCGCAGATCCTCCATGCTTCCAATTCCACCGGCATAGGTAATTGGAAGTCCGTTCCACGCCGCAAGCATCCTGACCAGATCCTCCTCTGTACCAGATGCTTTTCCTTCTACATCAACCCCGTGAACCAGAAATTCATCGCACCATCCGGACAGCTCTTCCAGAACCTCCGGTATCAGTCTGAGCTCAGTAAATGTCTGCCATCTGTTGGTCACAATATAATAACTGTCCTCCCGCCTCCGGCAGCTGAGATCCAGTACCAGATGCTCTTTCCCTACTGCCTTTTTCAGCCGGTCCAGCCGGTCATACCGCACCTGTCCATCCTGAAATACATAGGATGTAACGATCACATGACTTGCTCCCTCCTCCAGATACTCTGCAGCATTTTCTGCAGTAATTCCTCCGCCGATCTGCATTCCGCCCGGATAGGCATGTAGTGCTTTCAGCGCCTGCGTCTTTGTCGCATCATAGTATTCCGATGTCGGCGGATTCAGCAAAATAATGTGTCCTCCGGTAAGTCCGTCTTTCTTATACATTGTCGCATAATAGTCTGCATCCTGTCTGGATATGTAATTTTCTACCGCTGCATTTCCTGCATCCTTCAGGCTGCCACCCACAATCTGCTTGACTGCACCGTTATGAATATCTATACATGGTCGAAATTTCATGAAGTCCTCCGTTTTTTCTGTTGATCTCGTCTTTGCATACCGTCATATTGTATCACACCCACGGACACTTTACCACCTTTTGTCTGCAAAAAAGGCAAGACTTTTCTGCAAAGTCTTGCCTTTTCCCTATTCCTGACCATCTATTGTATGATTATCATTTACATTCCGGTCATCTGTCCTGTTTCTGGTCATATCATCGACTCCGTCTTCCACATCATCCACTACATCGTCAACACCATCTCCGATATCGTTTGTGACATCATTTACCGTTCCGTTCTGATTTGTTCCACCAGTATTCGTATCCGGATTTGCAGCGTTATCACCATTTCCACACGCTGTAATTCCTCCCATCAGCATCACACAGGTAAAAACCAGAGCCATTCTTTTTAGATATTGCATGTTGTAATTCTCCTTTTTCTGTAAAATACTTGTACTATTACTATCCGCAGAAAAAGGATTTTTATACTTATTTTTAAATTTTTTCGATGATCTGACCACTTCTGTAAGCATCCAGCAATGCCTCCAGATCCCGGATCCGTTCCTTCAGTGCTTTTCCAACATCAGTATCTCCTACCGTCTTGCGTTCGAGCGTCCGCTTTACGATCACACTGTCCGAATGGATATCTCTTTCTTTTTCAATAGCTGCCTCCGTCGACTCAAACGGGTCATGTGCCGCAAGGATCAGTCCATAGGAATTATAGATCAGTGTGTATCCTGCAATTCCGGTTTCTTTCTGGTACGCTTTTGAAAATCCACCATCAATAACAAGCACTTTTCCGCCACATTTGACCGGATTCTCTCCATTTTTCGTTTTCACCGGAACATGTCCGTTGATGATATGGGAAATCTCTCTGTCCAGACCAAATTCATCCAGGATTCCGTTCATCACATTTTCATCTTCAAGAAGTAGATAATACGCATTCTTTTTCTCTTTCCACAGCTCCTTTTCTGCAAGGAAATAACGCTCAAAGGTCGCCATTTTATCTTTGCCAAAAAGAGGAGAATTCGCACCCTGCCAGATATACCACATCAGGTCACGCCCTTTTTTCTTTTCATCCGGATCTACCGCAAAAAATCCTTTTCTCACATAGGACTCCATCACATCATAAAGTGCCCTTCCCTGATAGCTTTTACCGTATATCTTTACCTTTCTGAGTGATCCGTCATCATTCAGCGGAACACAGCCGTGATACAGCAGATTGGAATTGTAAATCTTGTAAAGACTTCCTTTGTTCAAAAGGAAACGCATATGCCGCTGCAGTTTTTCACAGCTCTGGAACGCTTTCACCAGGCGGTTCATGATCTCTTCTTCCTCAGCAGAAAGCTGATATGGATTCTTCGGATCTATGGTCGGAAAATAATCATCCAGAAGCTGATAGATTTTTCCTTCTATCGTTATGGTCCCTTCCTCGTAGTTGATCTTATCCAGAAAGTTTCTTCTCTGGAAACCAAATTCCGGATAAAGCTCTGCTGCCAGTCCTTCTACTTTGAACTGAATAACAGAAATTGCCTTGTGCATTTTCATATTCAGTTCCAGCTCCTGTGGTTTGCAGTTGTCCTGCCCTTTTAATAAAAAGCACTCACACGGATCTTTTGCATACTGTTTCCATGCGAAAGTTGCAAGTGGAAGCAGATTGATCCCATATCCATCCTCCAGAATATCCAGATTCCCATAGCGGGCACAGATACGGATCACATTCGCAATACAGCATTTCTGCCCTGCTGCCGCTCCCATCCACAGGATATCATGATTCCCCCACTGGATGTCCACCGAATGGTACTCCATCAGCTTGTCCATGATCAGATGTGGTCCCGGACCTCTGTCGTAAATATCACCGACAATATGCAGGTGATCCACAACCAGACGCTGGATCAGTTCACATAAAGCTACAATAAATTCCTCCGCTCGTCCGATCTGGATAATTGTACTGATGATCGAATTATAATATGATTCCTTATCTGTCATTCCTGACTTTTCTGTGATCAGTTCCTCGATCACATATGCAAAATCCTTCGGGAGCGCTTTTCTGACCTTCGATCTGGTATATTTGCTCGCCGAGCGTTTTGCTACCTCGATCAGACGGTACAGCATGATCTTGTACCAGTCATCCATATTCGGTTCTTCTTCCCGGATCCGCTCCATCTTCTCCCGCGGATAGTAGATCAAAGTTGCCAGTGTCTGCTTGTCCCTGCTGCTCATTGTGTTTGCAAATACATCATCGACCTTGCGCTTTACCGAACCCGATCCGTTCTTCAGCACATGTGCAAACGCTTCATATTCCCCGTGAATATCCGTCAGAAAATGTTCCGTTCCTTTTGGAAGATTCACGATTGCCTGCAAGTTAATAATTTCTGTGGACGCAGCTGCGATTGATGGAAATAATTCCGACAGCCCTTCCAGATATTTCTCCTCTAATGCTTTCATAACTTCCTCCCTCTTGTACAAAAGCTTTTTCTGCTTACAGTCCGATCACATCACTCATATCGTACATTCCTGCCGGTTTTCCGGCCAGGAATTTGGCAGCTTCTACTGCACCTTTTCCAAAAATTGCTTTTGAATATGCAGTGTGGTGGAATTCGATCACTTCATCTGCCCCCGCAAAGATGACGTCATGCTGTCCAACGATTGTGCCTCCACGTACTGCAACGATCCCGATTTCGTTTTTCTCACGTTTTTTTCGTTCATGGCTGCGGTCATAATTGTATACATACTGGTCAGCCATCGCTTCATTAATCGAATCCGCAAGTGCGATCGCTGTTCCACTTGGAGCATCAACTTTCTGATTATGATGTTTTTCAACAATTTCAATATCAAAGCCTGCCGGAGCAAGAACCTTTGCTGCATCCTTTAAAAGCTTCATCAGAAGATTGACTCCCAGCGACATATTTGCAGAGCGGAGAACTGCCACTTTTTCTCCTGCTTCTTTCACCTTTGCAAGCTGTTCCTCTGAAAGTCCTGTTGTGCACAGAACAACCGGAAGCGTTTTCTCCACACATACATCCAGAAGCTCATCAACTGCTGCTGCGTTTGAGAAATCAATAACAACATCTGCCTGCACATCACACTCTGCAAGGCTTGCAAATACCGGATATGGATTCTCGATTCCGGTAAATTTATCAATACCTGCCACGATCTCGATCACATCATCCTCCTTTATAAGTCCTGAGATCACCTGTCCCATTTTTCCGTTACATCCATGCATAATTGCCTTAACCATTTGTAGTCCTCCTTGTTATCTCTATGTTCTTGTGTATCTTTTCACAAATTCCTGTATAGCACAAAAGGAACTGATGGATACTCCAGTCAGTCCCTTTTCTCTATAATCTGACCCTTTATTATGCCAGTTTGATTCCAAATGCTTCCAGTTCTTTTGCAAGCTGTGCTGTATGTGCTTCTGTCATCTCTGTCAGAGGCATACGCAGCGGACCTGCCTGCCATCCCATCAGATTTAAAGCCTTTTTAACCGGAATCGGATTCACTTCACAGAATAACTTCTCGATCAGCGGAATCGCATCCAGCTGCATCTTACAGCTTCCCTTGACATCTCCTTCAAAGAACTTTGCACAGATGTCATGTGTATACTGCGGAGCCACATTCGCAAGAACCGAAATGACACCCTTTCCTCCAACAGAAAGGAGCGGTACGATCTGGTCATCATTGCCTGAATACAGATCGATCTTGCCATCTGTCAGCTGCATGATCTTTGAAATCTGGGAAATATTGCCTGATGCTTCTTTTACCGCAACAATATTCTCTATATTTTTATGTAAAGTCGCAACTGTCTCCGGAGCAATATTCACACCGGTACGGCTCGCCACACTGTAAAGGATGATTGGTGCTTTTGCTTCTTTTGCAACAGCGGTATAATGTGCGATCAGTCCGTCCTGTGTACATTTGTTATAATATGGTGTTACAAGCAGAAGTCCGTCTGCACCGTCTTCTACTGCCTCTTTTGACATCTGGATCGTTGTGTAGGTACTGTTGGAACCGGTACCTGCGATCACCGGGATTCTTCCCTTGACACGCTCGATCGCAAATTTGATGCATTCCATGTGCTCTTCTTCTGATAAAGTAGAAGATTCACCTGTTGTTCCGCAGATGATAATACTGTCGGTCCCATGTGTACAATGGTAGTCCAGCATTTCATCCAGTTTGTCATAATTTATACTCTCGTCCTCATGAAACGGCGTTACAAGTGCCACTCCTGATCCTGTAAATATAGCCATAATATTCCTCCTGACATGTTGCTTTATGATACTAAACGATTAAAATAAGTTTAGCATTAAATGCAGGCACTGTCAATCAGAGTCTTTTCCAGTTTACTGACCGAAACTTCATAGGCAACCCTCTTTTCTGTCTCGGTATCTGAAATCCGTTTTACATATTCCCTGCTCTGGATCCTTCCCAGAATCTGTACATGCTCTCCCACTTCAAAGCCGGAGGCATATCTTGCATTTCTCCCCCAGCAGATACATGGAATATAATCAGATTTTCCATATGGGCGGTTAACCGCAAGCAAAAGATCTGCGATCTCCCTTCCAAGCGGTGTCTTCCGGTAGATCGGTTCCTTGCAGATATAGCCATCCAGCCAGATACTGTTGGTCTTGGTCCCGTCAGGTTCTTCTTCCATAAAGGAAATCTCCCGTACAAATACGGATAATACCAGACGGTTTTTCTGCTCTTCATGCCGGTTGTAAGAGCGGAACTGTCCATGCACCATAATATACTCTCCGGTATAATCCTGTGTCACGTCGATCAGTCTCTCTGAGATCATCAGCGGAATACGGTCTTCTGAATTGCTCAGTCTTTTCACTTCTACCTCTACCATATAAAAGCCTTCTCCGAAGACCTCATGGCTGAATGAAAATTCAGTTGCTACCTTTCCCATGATCGTTACCTGGTTATTTTCAATAATCTTATCTGACATAATAATGTAAATCTCCTTCCTCTTCGCAGGCGTATTTTACCGCGTTTTTACTCTTGATCACTATCTAATCTATGAAGCTTTTCCAGTTTTTAGAACAAAAAGTAAACTCTTTTTTTGCAGAAAGTCAAATTTTTTTCTTACTACTTGTAAATTTTTCAAAATGTGATAAACTATACGGGTTGTAACTTTAAATAGGTAATAAGAAGGGTTTTGAGAATATGAAGACAAAACGTGAAGACATTAGAAATATCGCTATCATCGCCCATGTTGACCATGGTAAAACAACATTAGTAGATGAACTTTTAAAACAGAGCGGTGTTTTCCGTGAAAATCAGGAAGTAGCCGAACGAGTAATGGATTCCAACGATATCGAACGTGAACGTGGAATTACCATTCTTTCCAAAAATACCGCAGTTGTTTATAAAAATACAAAGATCAATATCATTGACACTCCTGGACATGCCGATTTCGGTGGAGAAGTAGAACGTGTCCTTAAGATGGTCAACGGAGTGGTCCTTCTGGTTGACGCTTTTGAAGGTGCCATGCCACAGACCAAATTCGTTCTGAAAAAAGCACTTGCACTGAAGCTCCCGGTTATCGTATGTATCAACAAGATCGACCGTCCGGAAGCACGTCCGGATGAAGTTATCGATGAAGTCCTTGAGCTTCTCATCGATCTGGGCGCATCTGATGAACAGCTTGACTGCCCGTTCCTTTTTGCTTCTGCAAGAGACGGATATGCAACTTACAACATCGACGATGAACCGAAAGACATGGTTCCTCTGTTTGAGACCATCCTGGATTATATCCCGGCTCCGGAAGGAGATCCTGATGCAGGTACACAGATGCTGATCAGCACCATCGATTACAATGAATACGTTGGCCGTATCGGCGTCGGAAAAGTCGATAACGGAACTATTTCTGTCAACCAGGATGTAGTTGTTGTAAACCATCATGATCCGGACAAACAGAAAAAAGTAAAGATCAGCAAATTATATGAATTTGACGGTCTGAATAAAGTAGAAGTAAAAGAAGCAGGCATCGGTTCTATCGTTGCGATCTCAGGTATTGCAGATATTTCCATCGGTGATACGATCTGCTCGCCGGACAATCCGGTTCCGATCGAGTTCCAGAAGATTTCCGAGCCTACGATCGCAATGCAGTTCGTTGTCAACGACAGTCCGTTTGCAGGACAGGAAGGTAAATTCGTCACTTCCCGTCATCTCCGTGACCGTCTGTTCCGTGAACTGAATACAGACGTCAGCCTTCGTGTTGAAGAGACAGACAACACAGACAGCTTCAAAGTATCCGGACGTGGAGAGCTTCATCTTTCCGTCCTCGTTGAAAACATGCGCCGTGAAGGTTATGAATTCGCAGTCAGCAAAGCCGAAGTTCTTTACAAAAAAGACGAAAACGGCAAGAAGCTCGAGCCAATGGAAACCGTATACATTGATGTACCGGATGAATTTACAGGTACAGTTATCGATAAATTAAGCCAGAGAAAAGGCGAACTCCGCAACATGGGAATGTCTAATGGCGGATACACCCGTCTTGAATTCTCCATCCCGTCAAGAGGTCTGATCGGATATCGTGGAGAATTCCTGACCGATACAAAAGGTAACGGTATCATGAACACAGCCTTTGACTGCTACGCTCCGTATAAAGGAGATATCCAGTACAGAAGCCAGGGATCCCTGATCGCCTTCGAGACAGGCGAAGCTGTAGCTTACGGTCTGTTCAACGCACAGGATCGTGGGACACTCTTCATCGGACCTGGCGAAAAAGTTTACTCCGGTATGGTAATCGGTCAGAATGCGAAGACAGATGATATCGAACTGAATGTATGTAAGACCAAACACCTTACCAATACCCGTTCTTCAAGTGCTGACGAAGCCTTAAAGCTTACTCCGCCGAGAATCCTCAGTCTGGAAGAAGCCCTTGATTTCATCGATACCGATGAACTTCTGGAAGTCACACCGAAGAGCCTGCGTATCCGTAAAAAGATTCTGGATCCGAAACTCCGTAAGAGAAGCAATTTCCAGTAAAAAACTATAGATTTTTCTTTACACCTCCCCCTTGTATCCGTTACAATCTTTGTATACAACGAACAAGGGGGATTTTTTTATGAAAAAATACTTAAGCGCAGCACTCCATAAGCTGACCGTACTTCTGGAATTTATCATTTCATTCGTTCTGGCTGCCGGAATCATCATCCTGCTGATCCAGCTGGTCCTGTCCATGCCAAATGTTCCGGATCTGGATATTTATCCAAATTACGAAGACCTGGTAGAAACCTGTTTCAATCTGATCATTGGTGTCGAACTGATCCGTATGCTTTATCAGCACAAGCCTTCCACTGTGTTTGAGGTGCTGTTATTTGCCATCGCCAGACAGGTGATCATGGCACATAATAATCCGGTATCCAGCCTGATCGGTGTGGTTTCCATCGCACTTTTATTTGCAACCAGAAAGTTCCTTTTTATTGAATTTGATGAATCTGAGAAGATCATTTTCCGTGCTACTACCAAAGCTCAGATTGTAAACAGCATCCTGCACGTCCATATTCCATATGAAGATGAACAGACCTTATATGACGTGATCACGAAAAGATTTGAACAGGAAAAAACTGAAATTGGTGTTGGTGCAAGTACATTCTTCGATAATTTTGGTCTGCGCGTCGCCAAAATGCATAACGGCAAGATCAGTCGTATCGAAGTAATCCGCTCCATACATTAACAGAATTTTCTGATAATTCAGTTTTCTTTACAGAATTTTAATAATTTTTTTGCATTTACCATTGCATCTCCCCCCTATGATAGAGTATAATGTAGCTATAGCCGGAAGGATATAAAAACTATCTATACATCCTGCCGGTCAAGCTCTTATAGATGCACTTATCTCCGTACATACTATGAGAAATATGAGAAAAAAGGAGTTGAGCTGTATGAATTTTATCATTAGCGGAAGAAACATTGACATCACACCTGGTCTCAGACAGGCTGTAGAACAGAAATTAGGAAAACTGGAAAAGTATTTTACTCCTGAAACTGACATTATCGTTACACTCAGTGTAGAAAAAGAACGTCAGAAAATCGAAGTTACGATTCCTGTAAAAGGAAACATTATCCGTTCCGAGCAGGAAAGCAGCGATATGTATGTATCCATTGATCTCGTAGAAGAAATTATCGAGCGTCAGCTCAGAAAGTATAAAACCAAACTGATTGCAAAACAGCAGGGTGGACATGATTTCCGGCAGGAATTTATTGAATCCGATACTTCGGCAGCAGAGTCAGACGAGATTGAAATTGTCCGTACCAAACGTTTCGGCATCAAACCAATGTTCCCGGAGGATGCCTGCATCCAGATGGAACTTCTCGGACATAACTTCTATGTATTCAGCAATGCTGAGACAGACGAAGTCAATGTCGTATATAAGAGAAAGAATGGAACCTACGGTCTGATCGAACCGGAATTCCAGTAAAACAATAATCTCATACAGAGAACCTGCTATCTGCAGTTTCTCCTGTATACTAAGACATTACACCCCCATACAGAACGGATCCTCCGTTCTGTATGGGGGTTCTTTTTCCTGTTCTATTCCTCAAAAACCAGGATTTCTTTTCCATCCTCCGCAAAATAACAGCTGTCTCCTTTTTCGATCACAGCCTGTCCATTTGTCCCTTCTGTAATCTCGGAAACCACACTTTGCTCCTGATCATAAGGCAGAATCACCTTCATCAGCACCTTATCCGTATACTGTGTATCCTGCACACTGATCTGTCGCTGTCCGAGGATATACTGGATCTTCCCAAGTCCGGTATAATCCGTTCCAATCTCATACCGGTAACCCAGACGCTTTGTGATCACAGTACTTGCCTGAAGGCCTTCCTTTACTGCTCCCTGATAAGCCCGCACCAGACCACCTGTTCCCAGAAGCGTCCCGCCAAAATACCTGGTCACAACAACCGCCGTATCGTGAAGACCTTCCCCTGTAAGTACATCCAGCATCGGTTTTCCTGCTGTACCTGCAGGCTCCCCGTCATCACTGCATCTCAGAGTTGGATTCGTCACACCGATCACATAAGCAAAACAGTTATGTCTTGCATCCCAGTATTTTTTCTTAACTTCTTCTATAAATGCCAGTACTTCTTCTTCCGAGTGTACCGGTCTTACCGTTGCGATAAAACGGGATTTCTTTTCAACAATCTCCCCTTCGCCTCCCCGGTATACTGTTTTGTATTCTTCCTGCATGTCTGCGTTTTTCCCTTCATTTTCCTTATATTTTCACTATTTCCAGTATACAAATCTATTTCTTCAGATGCAAGAAAATTACAAAAATGTTACAATTTCCCTATATTTCCGAAGTTTTTCTTAATTTTGTAAAATGGAACATTGAAGTTTTCAAGTTTTCCTTTATTTAGATTATCAAGTTTGATATAATATTGCAATATGAAGGAGGAAGCATTCATGAATTATGGAAAGCGAAAAGCTTCTAAAAAGCAAAAACGCATAACATCGAAAAAGAATATGCGCAAAAAGAAACTGGGCGTTCGCCTTTTTAAAGGTTTTCTATTATGTATCTTTGTCTGCTGTATCCTCGCAGCGATCGGAGGTGGCTTTATCATCAAGCATGTGATTGATAATGCACCTGAGATTACAGCTGACAGCATCAAACCACAGGGTTATACGTCCACCGCACTTGCAGATGACGGCACGACAACAATAGCCGAATTTACCGGTGCAGGTGCCAACCGTGTATATAAGACGATCGATCAGATCCCGAAGGATCTGCAGCATGCATTCGTCGCAATCGAAGACTCCCGTTTTTACAAACATAACGGTGTTGATATTCAGGGTATTATCCGTGCTTTTGTTGTTGGTATCACTCATGGCGGCAACTTTTCTGAAGGAGCCAGTACCATTACCCAGCAGCTGATCAAGAACAATGTCTTCCCAGACTTTGTAAATGAAAGCACTTTTGAAGAAAAGCTGGAACGTAAGATCCAGGAACAGTATCTCGCAATTCAGGTTGAAAAGCAGCTCGATAAAGATTCAATCCTTGAAAGCTACCTGAACACGATCAACCTTGGTCAGGACTGTCTGGGAGTACAGTCAGCCGCACAGAGATATTTTAATAAGGATGTCAATGAACTTAACCTTTCCGAATCTGCGACCATCGCTGCGATCACACAGAATCCGGGAAGATACAATCCGATCACCAATCCTGAGGACAACGCAACCCGCCGTAAAAAAGTTCTGGATAATATGCTCGATCAGGGCTGGATCGACCAGGCTGCCCATGATGAGGCGCTGGCAGATGATGTATATTCCAGAATCCAGAACGTAAATACACGGATCGAAGAGACCAGCACCGTCAACTCTTATTTTGTTGATGCCCTGTCTGAGCAGCTGATCGAAGATCTCACCTCTGAAGACGGACTTGGATATTCCCAGACACAGGCAGAGAACGCATTGTACAGCGGTGGTCTCACCATTTATTCAACCCAGAATCTTACGATGCAGAACATCTGTGATGAAGAGTTGAATGATGACAACAATTATCCGGCCAATATTGACTGGGGTGTTGATTATGCCCTCACAGTCTATCATACTGATGGCTCGGTAGATAACTACAGTGCCGGACACCTGAAACAATTCGGGGCAGACCAGTACGGTGATGACGAAGGACTTCTCTTCGGATCACAGGAAGCTGCACAGGAAAGAATTGACGCATTCCGTAACAGTCTTCTCCAGGATGGCGAGACTTATGATGAGTACGTCAACCTCTCTCCACAGCCGCAGACTTCACTGACCATCATCGATCAGAAAACGGGGCAGATCAAAGCTCTTGTCGGTGGTCGTGGACAAAAGACAACCAACCGTGGACTTAATCGTGCATACAAGGGTTCTACCCGTAACGCAGGTTCTACATTCAAGATTCTTGCCGTATACGCTCCGGCGCTGGACAGTGCAGGTCTTACACTTGCTACTACCGAAGTTGATGAAGAATACTACTATCAGCACGACCTGGAACATCATCAGGTTCATAACTGGTGGGGCGATTACTATAAAGGTACCGTAACATACCGTCAGGCGATCGAACAGTCCATGAACATCATTGCAGTAAAGACATTGAATAAGATCGGTATCAATCTTGGTTTTGAATACTGCGAGAAATTTGGTCTTTCCACACTTAGCGAAGACGATGCTGTAGAGTCTCTTGCTCTTGGTGGTATTTCCCATGGTGTTTACAACTATGAACTGACAGCAGCCTATGCATCCATTGCAAACGGCGGTGTATATAACAAACCATCCCTCTATACAAAAGTATTGGATCATGATGGTAATGTCCTGATCGACAACTCCAACCCGGAAAGCCACACTGTGATCAAAGATACAACTGCGGCACTTCTTACCAATGCCATGCAGGACGTTGTCACAAAGGGTACTGCAACCGATGCACAGCTCAATAATATGCCTGCATCCGGTAAATCCGGTACAACCTCCGACAACCGTGACTTCTGGTTCGAAGGATTTACACCGTATTATACCTGTGGTATCTGGATGGGTTACGATGGTAACCAGGAAATGTCTGAAGGAAGCTGGAACTATCATTTCAAGATCTGGGCTAAGATCATGAACCGGATCGATGAAGCTTTGGGCCTTACCTACAAAGACTTCGAGATGCCAAGTTCTCTCGTTCAGAAGAGTGTATGTACAATTTCCGGTAAACTTGCCGGTTCCAGCTGTCCGTCACAGACCGAATGGTTTGATCCGGATACTCTCCCGACTGAGACATGTTCCGGACATGCAAGCAAATCAACTACCACCAACAGTACAAAAAATTCGAATGACAAATCCGATTCTAATAGTACAACAGGTGGAAACTCCTCCGGTAACTCTACCGGCACTAATGGGGATACTACCGGTGGTACCGGCGGTGATTCCGGCAATACCGGTGGCGATTCCGGTAATACCGGTGGTGGCACTGATTCCGGAAATACCGGCGGCACAGATTCTGGCAATGGACAGTAAGAATCCCATCATCTAATTAGAGCAAAAAGAGATCAGTGAATGTTGAAATTCACTGATCTCTCTTTTTTTATCTCTATCGCTCTGGTCATCTATTTCTGATATACGATCTTACCTTCAATCATCGTATAGTATACCATTGCATCGGTATCAAGTCCGAGTTTTCCTTTCATTACAATAATATCTGCATCTTTTCCTTCTTCCAGGCTTCCCAGACGGTCTTCTACGCCCAGCACTTTTGCAGCATTGATCGTAACCGTTCTTACTGCTCTCTCCTGTGCAAGTCCTTCACGCACTGCTTCTCCCACATGATGATACAGGGATTCTTCACTCAGAATCGGTGAATCAGTGATCATCGCCACATTCACCCCTCTGTCATCAAGCATTTTTACAGCTTCCACATCCAGTTTCCTGCGCTCTCCCGGACTGCGATAAGTTGCAATTGGTCCGTAACATACATCGCATCCGCTTTCCGCGATTTCATCCAGATAATCGGTTGCTCCCCACGCATGCTCCAGTGAAAAGTGCACATGATACTTCTTCGCTATCTCAATTGCAGTGAGCATATCATATTGTGTACAGTGGATCTTACATGGGATTTCACCTCTCAAAGCCATTCCAAGTGCTTCCATATCCGGATCATATTCCACTTCTTTCCCCTGTTCTTTATCCTCTGCATACTTCTTTGCCTTCGCAAAGGTATCATCCAGCACTTTGGCAATTCCCATTCTCGTCATCGGGAGCCGTTTCATATCACCATATGTATTTTTCGGATTTCCTCCAAGTGCGATCTTCACCGCACATGGTGATTTGATCGTCATATCAAACACATTGTTTCCATAAGTCTTAAGTGCAAACGGAAGTCCGCAGAATACATTTCCGCTTCCAGGTGTCAGAAGCATGGTTGTGATTCCGTGCTCATAAGCTACTTTAAATTCTCTTGCTTTTGGATTGGTTCCAAAACGTGCATCAACAGAAAGAGTAACCGGATTTGTCATCTCATTGGCATCGTCTACACACGGATCCACATTGAAATCAAATAATCCAATGTGAGAATGTGCATCGATAAGTCCCGGAAGAACATAATATCCTTCTGCCTCAATGAGATTATCTCCATCCTCTAAGCAGTCTTCACTGATATGTTCTGCTACTTCTTTGATCTTTGCTCCTTCGACGAGAATATCACCCTGAAAGATGCCCTTATCCTCTGTCATTGTATATAAAATACCATTTTTGATTAATGTCTGCATTACGATAATACCACCTTTCCATTTATCATACAAAACTGTACGTGTGCTGCATAAGATTTTACAGGATGATCACTGTAAATTGTGATGTCCGCGTCTTTTCCAACTTCGATACTTCCGATCTGATCTGCAACACCAAGCATCTCGGCTGGCTGGATCGTCATCATTTTTACTACATCCTCGGCATCGATTCCTGCACGATATACTTCGATCGCACTCCAGATGAATACTTCTCTGCCTTCTGAAGCACCTTTGCATGTGTTTGTAAATGCGATGCGGTTTCCGTTTTCTACCAGTTCTTTTAATCTGGAAAGGTCGATTTCATGTTTTGAAATCTGTGACAGGTTGCTGAAATTACCAAAGATAATTCCAACTTTCTTTTCTTTCAGTTCTTCGATCGCATCGCCGAATTCAAATCCGTCTACGATTGTAAGCTGGATATCTTCATCTTTCAGAAGCTCCATAAGACACTGAATCTCACCTGCAGTTTCTGCAGCGATGACAAATGGCATCTGATATTTCTTCAAAAGGTCATCTTTTCTGATTGCTTCTTTGAGCAAATGGAAAATTCCCATTCTTGTTTTCGGCATCTGGTTACTTGCACCATATACATCCTTAACGGTTGAGCATACGCTTCCCTTCATTGCTGCGTGCTCTTTTACAATACGGTTTGCCATATGATCCGGAGCTGTCTTACACACTGTAATCTGTCCTCCGATCACATTGCTGTGATCCGGTGAAAATCCAACAGATGTAATTCCTGATTTATAGAATTCCTGTGCATTCACTTCATCTGGATCGATGGCATACTTCACGCTCAGATCCGGATTAATTACATTTGTAGTTTCTGCATTATCTCTGTAACGAGTCGGAATCCCCGTAGCTCCGATAGAAGAATGTGGATCGATGAAACCAGGAAAAACCTGTTTTCCTGTTGCATCGATAATTTCTGCATCTGTTTCGCAGATATTCTTTTCGATTTTCTTAATCTTTTCCCCCTCGATTAAGATATCATAGTTTTCAAGCACTTCACCAGTTCCGGTATGAATGGTTCCATTTTTAATTACATACATAATCATTTCTCCATTTACTTTTATTTTTTTAACCTAAAGTGCCATAGAGGTTTTGCAACCTCTATGACATTTCAATTTAGTTTACTCTGTAAGTCAATATACTATTTTTCAATATAAACCTGAGAGAAATCAACCTGACCAACTGTAGAAACGAAGTAGTTCTTCACATATTTCTTAACAAATGTAGGTGCCTCTTCAAGATAAGTAGGTTCGATCAGTCCTGACTTAACAACCAATTCTTCTGCCTGCAGATAAAGCTCTGCTTTCTTCTGGTCATCAACTTCATATTTTGCTTCATTCAGAAGTTCCTGATATTTCTTAGGATCTTCTCCAGACCATCCTGTCTTTTCTGCGTTGAAGTATCCATTATCCGGATCGAATAACTGAAGAAGAGCACTTGGTTCATTGTAGTATGGTCCCCAGCCGCCTGTTGCGATATCGTAATCACCGGAGTCAATCTTATCCCACATGATGTTCCATTCCATCATATCGATTTCGATATTGATTCCAAGAACGCTTTCCCACTGCTGCTTCATCCATTCAGCAATCTTTTTAGATAATTCGTCTGTACCACGGCTTGCATAGCGGATTGTCACTTTTGACGGGTCTGGATCTTTACCAAGTTCTTTTAACCCTTCAATAAGTAAAGCTTTCGGATCTTTGATTTCATCCTGAAGTTCCTGAACGAAATGGTTCTTTCCGCCAACTAATTCTGTGTAAGTTTTTTCTCCAACCTGGACAGTATCTGGCATCATAGAATAAATCGGAACGCCTTTTCCATTACGAAGAGTATCGATCATTTCCTGACGGTCATAAGCTACTGATAAAGCCTGTCTGATCTTTTCATTGCACAGATATTCGTTTGCTGCATTCAGCATGAAGAATTCCGGTGCACTATCCGGAACCTGATAAGATTCAGATTCTCCCTGTTCTTCGATAGTCTTTCCCCAGTTTGCATCCGTTGTACCGATCACATCCAGTTCACCGTTGATATAAGACTGAACTGCAGTAGCTGATTCCTGAATGATCTTGTAATTGATCTTGTCAAGTTTCACATCGTCGGCTCCCCAGTACTGATCATTTCTTACCACTACCATCTCTGTATTCTGGCTCCAGCTTTCAATCTTGAATGGTCCGTTAAATACAGTCTTTGTTTCAGATGTTGCATAATCACTTCCAAGTTCTTCATACATTGCTTTGTTTACCGGATAAGCTGATGAAGAAACCAGTTCCAGGAAGTAAGATGCCGGGTGGATAATTTTGATTTCCAATGTATCTTCATCAATGGCGTGTACACCGATTTCTTCCGGTTTCTTTCCCTGATCGTAAAGAGCTTCTGAGAAGTTTTCGATAATACCGTCAAATAACCATGCGTTTGTTGCTGCAACAGATGGAGTTGCCATCTTCTGGAAAGTAAATTCAAAGTCATTTGCTGTTACTTTCGTTCCATCACTCCACTTTGCATCTTTGTTCATGTGGAAGGTATAAGTAAGTCCGTCTTCACTTATATCCCAGCTTTCTGCTGCAGCAGGAATGATCTCATAAGTATTTCCATCCCGAGTTACTCTTTTAACAAGTGGGTCTAACACCATATTAAATGCTGCGTTATCAGGACCAGTTGTGTTGATCAGCGGATTCAGTCCGACAACCACACTGTTGTTGGAGATGTTCAGAACCTGTTCTGTTTTTCCGTCAGAACTTGCTTTTTTGTCATCTCCGCCACATCCTGCAAGACAACTGACAGCCATTGCTACTGCGAGCCCCATTGCTAATGTTTTTCTTTTTTTCATAGTCTTCCTTCTTTATATCCAGCAAGATTACTCTTGCGGGTGATCTTCCATCAACTCTTTTGCTCTGTGACAAGCTACGAAGTGTTCCGGTACGAGTTCTTCAAGCTTCGGTGTTTCCTGATGACATTTTTCTGTTGCATATCTGCATCTCGTCACAAATCTACATCCAGGTTTTGGATTAACCGGACTTGGGATCTCTCCCTCGAGTCGAATTCTCTTCTTCTGTTCTTCTGTGTCCGGATCCGGAATCGGAATCGCTGCCATCAGCGCCTTTGTATATGGATGAAGTGGATTCTGATATAATTCATCACTCTCTGCAAATTCAACCATATTTCCCAGATACATTACACCGACACGGTCCGAAATATGTTTTACCATAGACAAATCATGTGCGATAAAGAGATAGGTCAGGTTTTTCTTCTGCTGAAGTTCGATCAGCAGGTTGACAACCTGTGCCTGAATGGAAACGTCAAGAGCTGAAATCGGCTCATCACAGACGATGAATTCCGGTTCGATAGCAAGTGCTCTTGCGATTCCGATACGCTGTCTTTGTCCGCCTGAGAATTCATGAGGAAAACGAAGCGCATGTTCTCGGTTAAGTCCGACCAGTTCCAGTAATTCATAAATCTTTTCCTGACGTTCTTTTCCGGTGTAAAGCTTATGGATATCAATTCCTTCCCCGATAATGTCCCCGACTGTCATTCTCGGATTCAGTGAAGAATACGGATCCTGGAAAATAATCTGAGCTCGCTTTGTAAACTCTTTCTTTTCTTTTTTATTCAGTTTATTAATATCAACTCCGTCAAAAAGAACTTCACCGCCTGTTGCCTGATAAAGCCCCATAACGGTCTTTCCACAGGTTGTTTTACCGCAGCCGGATTCACCTACGATTCCAAGAGTCTCACCTTTATAGATCTTAAAGTTTACTCCATCCACTGCCTTCAGTGTCTGGTTTCTTCCAACCTGAAAATACTTCTTCAAGTCTTTTACTTCGATCAGTACTTCTTTCTTGTCCATGGTTACTGTCTCCTCCTTATCATATTCTCAGGGAGATTGCTCACATCCGCTCTTGGATCGTGAAGCCAGCAGTTACATTCCTGTGTATCACTGAATTTTGTAAGCTCCGGATATTTCTTTCTGCAGATATTCATTCCATACTCGCAACGTGGAGCGAAAGAACATCCAACCGGCGGATTAATAAGATCCGGCGGCGTTCCTTTTAAGGAATATAAGGTTTCTTTATTTGTAGAATGGATCTTCGGAACGGAATCCAGAAGAGCTCTCGTGTAAGGATGTGTAGACCGATAGAAAATTTCTCGTACATCACCACGTTCTACAATTTTTCCTGCATACATAACCTGAATCTTATCAGCAACGCTCGCTACAACACCTAAGTCATGTGTTACAAGGATCATCGCCATATCCAGTTCTTTTTGCAGTTCTCCGATCAGTTCCATGATCTGTGCCTGGATCGTTACGTCCAGAGCAGTGGTCGGCTCGTCTGCGATCAGGATTTCCGGTTTACATGCAAGCGCAATTGCGATCATCGCTCTCTGTCTCATACCACCAGAAAACTCAAATGGATACTGTTTCATTCGTTTTTCTGCATTTGGTATCTTAACCAGCTGCAACATTTCCAAAGCTTCTTTATAAGCTTCTTCTTTTGATATCTGTCTATGGATCAGAATACTTTCCGCAATCTGATCTCCGATCTTCATGGTCGGATTCAGTGAAGTCATTGGATCCTGGAAGATCATTGAAATCTTACTTCCTCGAATGGAAACCATTTCATTTTCTGATTTTTTCAGAAGATCTTCTCCGTGGAACAATACTTCAGAATTTTCATTTATTAATGTGTTCGATTCTGGAAGCAATCGCATGATTGCTTTTGAAGATACCGTCTTACCACAACCAGACTCTCCTACAATTGCAAGAGTTTCTCCTTTATGAAGATTAAAATCGATCCCTCTTACTGCATGTGAGATTCCGGCATAGGTCTTGAAAGATACCTCCAGGTTTTTCACTTCCAGTATTTTTTCTTTCATCTTGTAGTTCCCCCTTTTATTTTCTCAGCTTCGGATCCAATGCATCTGAAAGTCCATCACCGATCAGATGGAAGGTCAGCATTGTAAGTACGATCATCAGACATGGGAAGAACAATTCATGCGGGTAAAACATAAGCTGCTGCTGTCCTGCTGATGCAAGTGCTCCCCAGCTGGTTTCCGGTGGTCTTACTCCAAGTCCGATATAACTTAAGAAAGCCTCACTGAAAATAAATCCTGGAACTGACATCGTAATATCAACCATAATAATTCCAAGTGTATTCGGAAGAAGATGTTTGATAATAATACGTCCCGTTGACGCGCCAAGTGCTGTTGCTGCCTGCACATAATCCTGTTCCTTGATCTGAAGGATCTGTCCTCGTACCATACGCGCGGTTCCTACCCACGCGGTAAGACTCATCGCAAAAACAAGAGAGAACATACTTCTTCCAAGTACCATTGATAAAATTACTACAATGATCAGATACGGCAGGTTTCCGATAAATTCACAGATACGCATGATAATATCATCTACAAGTCCGCCTTTTAATCCTGCCAGTGCACCAAGAAGTGCTCCGATCACAAACATTACCAATGTACAACATAAACCGATATAGATTGAAATACGTCCACCGACACAGACACGGGTAAAGAGATCTCTTCCCATATCATCAGTACCGAACCAGTGTGCACTGCTTGGTCCCTGGTTCTTGATCGACGCATCGATCAGCTGATAATCCTGTCCTGTGATCAGCGGTCCGACAAACAGGATCACTACGATCACAGCTAATAATATAAGACCAAATATCGCAAGTTTATTTTCCCTGAATCTTCTCCAGACATCCGCCCAATAGGTCAGGGATTTCTCTCCGATATCTTCACCAGATAATCCTTCCGTCCCAACACGTTCAAAATCATCTGATTCATTCCATTCTTCTGTCATTACTACCTCTTTTGTACTCATCAGAAGCCCTCCTATTTCTTACCTTTTGCAACTCGGATTCTCGGATCGACGATTCCGTACAGAATGTCTACGACAATCAGCGAGCCCACGAACAAAATAGCAAAGAAAATTGTAAGACCGATTACCATCGTATAGTCATTATCCGAAACTGCTTTTACATAATAGAATCCAAGTCCCGGAATCGCAAACATACGTTCAAGGATGAATGATCCTGCGAAAATCCCTGCCAGAGAAGGTCCGATCATAGTAATGATAGGAAGCATTGCATTTCTCAAAACATGTTTCCGTACAACTCTCTTCTTTGTACATCCCTTTGCTTTTGCTGTAATAATATAATCTTCTCCGATAACAGATAAGGTACTGCTTCTCATATATTTTGTATAAGATGCGATACCGCCGATTGCATATGCAGCAACCGGAAGAATATAATGTTTCATTTGTCCCCATCCGAATACCGGCACCAGTTTCCATTTGAATGCAAGAAAATACTGCAATACCGATGCAAATACAAAACTCGGAACACAAATTGCCAATACAACGAGTACCCTTATGACATGATCCACCGGTTTTCCCCGATTCAGTGCTGCAACCATTCCAAGACTGATGCCAATCGTCACCTGGAACAGCAATCCCAATAACCCAATCTTCGCTGATACCAACGTATTATTTTTTATAATATCATTTGCTGACTGTCCGGTATAAATAATTGATTCCCCAAAATCTCCGGTCGTCAGAAGATTCTTCATATACGTTGTATACCGCTTTACTACCGGCTGGTCCAGTCCGTATTTCTCACGGATGATTTCCTGTGCCTGTTCCGGCATCTGTCCGACTTTTGCAGCGATCGGATCTCCTGGAGCACCTGCTACCAAGAAAAATGTCGCTGTCGTAATCAAGAACAATGTCAAAACAGCATATGCCAGCCTTTTCCCAATAAATTTAACCATACCTTCAGTTCCTTTCTCCGTTTTTCTTTTGATTTTCATACAGAACATGCGGGACAACCATGTAGTGGATTTCTATCTCTTTACAGATATCTTCGACTGTCCCATTATGAAACAGATCCAAAATTCTCTGATGATTGATGTGGACCACATCAAATGGTACCAGAGTTTTTGTATCCATCGTATAATATGCCGCCGTATTCCCTCCTTCCAGTATTTTCCAGATTCTATGAAGTTTTTCACTGTGTGCGGTCTTCACAATACATTCATGGAACTGTTCATCGAATTCTATAACTTCATACAGATTTTTCTGATTGGCCGCTTTCTCCATGGAAAGGACAAGCTTCTGCATCTCTTCATCCTGTTCTTTGCTGATCTCTCCCCCGCACATCTGCACTGCCAGTTTCTCAAGCGTAGACTGGATCAGGTATGTTTCCTGCATCTCTTCATAAGTCATCGTCTTTACTACGCAGCCTTTCTGTGCTTCATATACAACCAGCCCTTCTTCTTCGATCTGCCTGAGAGCTTCTCTTAAAGGACCTCTGCTGACTTTCAGCTCTTCTGCTACTTTTGCCTCTATAATTCGTTCTCCCGGTTTGATCTCTCCTGATAAAATCTTGTGTCTTAAAATTTCAACTACTTGCTCTCTTAATGTTTTACGTATTATCATTTTGTCTTCCTTTTCACAATTATTTAGAGTTTATAGGCTTATTTAACAATGTTACTACGATAAGTCTACATCATTTTGTGAAGAATGTCAAATGTAAACATTTCTCATTCTTCATTTTCTTCTGCAAAAAAACAAAAATCTTGCAAGAATGTTAAATATTTCTCACAAGATTTTTATTTTTTATAATATCTTTCACTTATTTCAGTACCAGTTTTGCTGCTCCGCAGATTCCTGCATCATTTGCAAGCTCTGCAAGTGCAAATTCTGTATCTTTGTCTGCAAAGAATGCCATTTCTTTAAATGGGTCTTTGATGTAATCCAGCAGAACCTCTCCGGCTTTTGATACCCCTCCGCCGATTACGATAACCGCCGGATCACAGGCAGCTGCAAGGTTCGCCAGCGCATGTCCCAGATAATTTCCAAATTCTGTTGCGATTTCGATTGCAACTTCATCTCCGGCTTTCACTGCATCAAACACTTCTTTCGCAGACATCTCTGCCACATTTCTGAGGGTACTTGGTTTCTCATCTTTTGCAAGACGCATATTGGCAAGTCTTGTGATTCCTGTTGCAGAAGCATACTGTTCCAGACAGCCTTTCTTTCCACATCCACAGGTTTCTGTCTCCTGATAGTTTACACACAGATGACCGATCTCTCCGCCAGCTCCGTGTGCCCCTACAAGGCACTTTCCATCCACGATGATTCCACCGCCAACACCGGTTCCAAGAGTAACCATAATAACATTCTTGTGGCCTTTTCCACCACCTTTCCACATCTCACCAAGCGCAGCTACATTTGCATCATTCCCCGGAATCACTTTCATTCCGTCAAGAAGTTCTTCCAGTTCACGTGTCACTTCTTTGTATCCCCATCCGAGATTTGCTGTGTTCTGAACAATTCCATCCTCGTTTACCGGTGCCGGAAGCCCCATTCCAAGTCCGATGATCTGTTCTTTCACCAGATCCTTCTCTGCCATCTTTGCTTTCACTGCCTGTGCAATATCCGGCAGGATTGCTTCTCCCTGGTTCTCAGTACGTGTCTTGATCTCCCATTTGTCAAGAAGCTCTCCGTCTTCCTGAAAAAGTCCCATCTTTACTGTCGTTCCGCCTATATCGATACCAAAACAATATTTCATCTGTCTCCTGCTCCTTACATTTTCTTTTTTAGATTTTCCTGTACCCGGCGGTACAGCTCCTGAGCTGCGTTATAGCCCATTTGTTTCTGTCTGTGGTTGACTGCCGCTGATTCTACGATAATGGCAACATTACGTCCCGGACGGATTGGAATACTGTGACATACAACCTTATTACCAAGAAATTCTGTATACTCCTCAGTAAGTCCAAGCCTGTCGTACTCACGATCCTTATTCCAGTCTTCAAGTGTAATGACGAGATCAATATTTTGTGTCTCTCTTACACTCTGCACACCAAACAGCGTCTTTACGTCAATGATACCAATTCCGCGAAGTTCAATAAAATGGCGGGTAATATCCGGTGCTGTACCAACAAGTGTATCATCACTGACCTTCCGGATCTCCACTACGTCATCTGTTACCAGACGATGACCTCGCTTGATCAGCTCCAGTGCCGCCTCACTTTTACCGATACCGCTGTCTCCCATGATCAGAACACCGACTCCATAGCAGTCCACCAGTACCCCGTGAATTGAAATACACGGTGCCAGTTCCACTTTCATCCAGCGGATCAGTTCTGCTGAAAAGGAAGAAGTCTGTTTATCTGTAATAAATACCGGAATATTGTTCTTCACTGCTTTCTCCAGAAATTCCGGATCCGGCTGCAGATTTCTGCAGAAAATAAAGCATGGAATCCCATAATTAAGCAGTGTATCATATATTTTCATCTTATGCTCATATTCCAGTGTCTGCAGATAAGTGTACTCTACATATCCGATAAGCTGAATTCGTTCGCAATCAAAATGATCAAAAAATCCGGCGAGCTGAAGTGCTGGACGGTTAATATCCGGAATTTTTACTTCCCGCTGTGTCATATCGACATCCGGAGTAAGATTTCTAAGTTCCATCTTCTCTACGATTTTTGTTAATGTAACTCCCATATTCCTGTCTCCTTTTATTGTTCTTCCATCAGAGTAGCTTCTGTATCTTCCGTTTCGCTTCCTCTGAAAAAATTATACACGCTTTTCGCCGATTTTTCATCCATTGATGGAATTTTTTTCAAATCTTCCACCTCTGCATTCTTAATCTCATCCAGGCTGGCAAATGTCCGCATCAGTGCTTTCCTTCTCGCAGGTCCGATTCCCGGAATATCATCCAGGATCGAATGCACTTGTCCCTGGCTACGCAGTTTCCGGTGAAATTCAATAGCAAACCTGTGCGCCTCATCCTGCACTCTTGTGATCAGCCGGAACCCTTCGGAATTGCGGTCGATCGGAATCTCAATATTCTGATAGTAGAGTCCTCTCGTCCGATGGTGGTCATCTTTGACCATACCGCATACCGGAATGGATAAATGAAGTTCATCCAGTACTTCCAGTGCTATATTAACCTGTCCTTTTCCACCATCCATCATGATCAGATCCGGAAAAACATTAAAACTTCCCAGCTCTTTTCCGCTTTTCTGTTCCTCCAGACCATGCCGGAATCTTCTGGTGAGGACCTCACACATACTTGCATAATCATCCGCACCCTGCACACCCTTGATGTGGAACTTACGATAATCGTTTCGTTTCGGTTTGCCCCTCTCATAAACGATCATCGACCCTACCGAGGCAAATCCATTGGTATTGGAAATATCATACGCCTCCATACGCACCAGGTTATTAAGACCAAGCAACTTTTCTATTTCTTTTACTGCACCGATCGTTCTTCCTTCTTCACGCTTGATGCGCTCCTTATCTTTTTCCAGTACCATCTTTGCATTTTTCGCCGCAAGCTCAACAAGCTTTTCTTTTTCCCCTTTTTTCGGGATACGGAAATGAACCTTATGCCCACGTTTTTCTCCAAGCCATGCTTCCAGGATCTCCCGTTCTTCCGGTTCCACCGGAAGCATCAGTTCGCCCGGAATATATGGCGTTCCGGCATAAAACTGCTTGATAAAGCTGGATAGGATCTCTGCATTTTCATCTCCCTGGGCAATCCGCAGATAAAAATGATCTCTGCCGATCAGACGGCCATTGCGGATAAAGAATACCTGTACCACCGCATCCTCACGCTCTCTTGCAAGAGCCACAATATCCCGGTCCTCGCCCCCTGTATCGGTAATCTTCTGTTTCTGTGCAATCTGCTTCACGCTGTGCAGAAGCTCCCGGTATTCAATTGCTTTCTCAAATTCCAGATCATCCGATGCCTCCTGCATCTTTTCCTCCAGATCCTTTAAGATTTTATCATAATTTCCTCCCAGGAATTTGAGTACTTCATCAACCGACTCTCTGTATTTTTCCTGCGAAATATACCCCTGACACGGTGCATCACACTGCTTGATATGATGATAGAGACAGCATCTTTCTTTCCCGATATCGCGCGGAAGAATGCGGTTACAGCTACGCAGATGGTAAAGCTTCCGGATCAGTTCGATCGTATCTTTTACTGCCGTCACACTGGTATAAGGGCCAAAATACTTTGACTTGTCCTTCTTCATCTGCCTTGCCATCATAATCCTTGGATATGCTTCACCGGTTGTCACTTTGATAAATGGATAACTCTTATCATCCATCAGCATCGTATTGTACTTTGGCCGGTGCTCCTTGATCAGATTGCATTCCAGAACCAGCGCTTCCAGTTCCGAATCCGTCACGATATACTCAAACCGGGTGATATGCGTCACCATCTGGTCAATCTTGGCTCCCCGGTTCCTGCTTGGCTGAAAATACTGTCTGACACGGTTCTTCAGGCTGATCGCCTTTCCAACGTAAATGATCTCGTCCTTTTCCCCATGCATCAGATAGACTCCCGGTTTCCCCGGAAGTTTTTTAAGTTCGTCTTCAATAATAAATGTCTGATTTTCCATAGTCACATTATACCTTGCTTCCTGCAGACAATACAAGTCATTCTTACAAAAGAATCTACCGAAGAAAAAAGTGGCTCCAGATCCTATTGTTCTGAAACCTCTGTATCTTCTGTTATTTTAGACTAGTCACGCTTCTGTGGAAGGATGAATCCGTCTTCATCTCTTTCTACTTTCTTCTGTATTTCTTTCTCTTCCTGCTGTGCAGCTTCGGTATCTGCCTCTTTCTTCGGCATCTCGATCGTCTGCTCTTTTACAGGATTCTCTTCTTTCTTTTCTTCCGGTTCCGGAATTCCTTCACATCTGCGGTAAATCTTCATGAATTCTTTTCCGGTGATCGTCTCTTTCTCAATCAGGAATCCGGCGATCTGATCCATCGTCTCTCGATGCTCGGAAAGCATTCTCTTCGCTTCAGCATATGCTCCCTTCAGCATCTTCATAACTTCCTGATCGATCTCTGCCGCGGTTGCCTCTCCGCAGTTCATAACAGCTCTTCCGTCCAGATAACGGTTCTGGATAGATTCCAGTCCGATAAGTCCGAATTTTTCAGACATACCATACTGTGTTACCATCGCTCTTGCAATCTTGGTTGCCTGCTCGATATCGTTGGATGCCCCGGTTGTAACGGTATCAAACACCAGTTCCTCTGCCGCACGTCCTGCAAGTGCTGTTACCAGCATGGCTTCCAGTTCTGCTTTGGTATTCAGGAACTTCTCTTCCTCCGGTGTCTGCATAACGTAACCGAGTGCTCCCATGGTTCTCGGAACGATCGTGATCTTCTGTACCGGCTCTGCGTCTTTCTGGAGGGCAGTTACCAGTGCATGTCCAACCTCATGATAAGATACGATCCGGCGCTCTTTCTGGCTCATGATACGGTCTTTCTTCTCTTTACCTACAAGAACGACCTCCACTGCCTCAAAAAGATCTGCCTGGGATACCACATTTCTTCCTTTTTTTACTGCATTGATCGCAGCTTCATTGATCATGTTCGCAAGATCAGAACCAACCGCTCCGGAAGTTGCAAGTGCGATCTCTTCCAGATTGACCGTCTCATCCATACGGACATCTTTGGCATGTACTTTCAGGACATCGATACGTCCCTTGAGATCCGGCTTATCTACGATGATACGTCTGTCAAATCTTCCCGGACGGAGAAGCGCCGGATCCAGGATCTCCGGTCGGTTCGTTGCCGCAAGAAGGAGCAGACCTTTGTTGCTGTCAAATCCATCCATCTCTGCAAGGAGCTGGTTCAGTGTCTGTTCTCTCTCGTCGTTTCCACCGAGCTGGGAATCTCTGCTCTTTCCGATTGCATCGATCTCATCGATAAAGATAATACACGGAGCCATCTGCTGTGCCTGCTTGAAAAGGTCACGTACTCTGGATGCTCCGACACCGACATACATCTCAACAAATGCAGAACCCGAAAGAGAGAAGAACGGTACTTTTGCTTCTCCAGCAACTGCTTTTGCAAGAAGTGTCTTACCGGTTCCGGGAGGGCCTACAAGAAGTGCTCCCTTCGGAAGCTTCGCTCCGATTCCGGTGTATTTGCCAGGGTTATGCAGGAAATCGACCACTTCCTGCAGGGATTCTTTTGCTTCATCCTGACCGGCTACATCCTTAAATGTGACTCCGGTAGATTTTTCCACATACATCTTGGCATTGCTCTTGCCAACGCCCATCATGCCGCCGCCCTTTGTCATACGGCGCATCAGCATCACGCCCAGACCGATCATGATCACAAGCGGAACAATGTTGACCAGAAGATTCATCACCATATAAGATGTAGAATCCGGTATCTTCTGTTCATACTCAACACCTGCTTTATACAGTCTGTCCGAAAGGGTATCATCCTTCACAATACCAGTATAATACTGCTTCCTTGTCACATTACTGAACAGACCTGTACTGTCATCGCTGCTGTCCTTACTGCTGCTGTCGTTGTTATCTGCTACAGAACCTTCGACCACATCGCTCTCAGAAGCGCCTTTCTTCTTGCTGTTCTTCATCTCAGCTTCTGTCTTCGCTGTGATTACGATCTTGTCATCCTCGATCACAACTTTCTTAACTTCCCCGGAATCTACCATGTTCAGGAACTGGTCATAGGTAATCTCCTGGGCATCTGTGTCTTCCCGGAACTGATACAGCGCAAATACGATAAACGAGATCAGCATAACGGTAAATAATATAATATTCCATCTCTGACGGTTATTTTTATTATTCGGATTATTATTTCCCGGAAGGTTTTGCTTATTTCTATTATTCTGGTTATCCATACCTACCTCCTAAATGTCGTCTTCTCTATTATAAGTAGGCGTTTTTTAGAAATCAATGAAAAATTTATGAAAAGATTGTAAAAAAGTCATATTTTATAGTATACTAGGTTTGGATTGCTTCTATGAAAGTAAAATTATGGACAAAAAGGATGGAACTTTATGAAAATTGGGTTTGATAATGAAAAATACCTGCAAATGCAGTCTTCTCACATTCGTGAGCGAATCAATCAGTTTGACAACAAACTGTATCTTGAATTCGGTGGAAAGCTTTTCGATGACTATCATGCTTCCCGCGTGCTTCCTGGATTTCAACCGGACAGCAAATTACATTTACTAAAAGAATTATCGGATACCGCAGAGATTGTGATCGTTATCAGTGCAGCCGATATTGAGGCTAACAAAGTCCGCGGTGACCTCGGGATCACTTATGACACTGACGTTCTCCGTCTGAAAGATGAATTTGAAGCCAATGGTCTCTTTGTCGGAAGTGTTGTTATCACACAGTACTCCGGTCAGAACAGTGCCGATCTTTTCAAAGGACGTCTGGAAAAGCTTGGCATTAAAGTTTATATCCATTATGTAATAGAAGGTTATCCTTCCAACATCCCGCTGATCGTAAGTGACGAAGGATACGGAAGGAACGAATATATTGAGACAAGCAGACCTCTGGTTGTCATCACCGCACCGGGACCTGGAAGTGGAAAGATGGCTACCTGCCTTTCCCAGCTCTACCATGAGCACAAACGCGGAGTCCGCGCAGGATATGCCAAATTCGAAACCTTCCCAATCTGGAATATCCCGTTAAAGCATCCGGTCAACTTAGCATATGAAGCAGCTACCGCTGACCTTAACGATGTAAATATGATCGACCCGTTCCATCTGGAAGCTTACGGTGTTACTACCGTCAACTACAACCGTGACGTCGAGATCTTCCCTGTACTGAGTGCAATTTTTCAGCGCATTTACGGAGAAAATCCATACAAATCACCAACAGACATGGGTGTTAACATGGCTGGTAACTGCATCTGTGACGATGAAGTCTGTAAAGAAGCTTCCCGTCAGGAGATCATTCGCCGCTACTACCGCACCATGGACCGTTTCCTTTCCGGTGAATGCCCGAAGGAAGAGACTTATAAGGTCGAGCTTCTGATGAATCAGGCAGGAGTTACCGTACATGACCGTAAGGTTGTTGATGCCGCTCTTGCACGCGCTGAAGAAACCGGTGCACCGGCTGCCGCTCTGGAGCTTCCGGACGGACGCATCGTAACAGGAAAAACTTCTGATCTGCTTGGCGCATCTGCTGCCCTGATCCTGAACGCCTTAAAAGAACTCGCCGGAATCGATCATGATATGCACCTGATCTCACCGACTGCCCTGGAACCGATCCAGAAAGTCAAAACCGAATTCCTTGGAAGCAAGAACCCAAGACTTCACATAGATGAAGCTCTGATCGCACTTTCTATCAGCGCTTCTTCCAATCCGGTTGCCGAACAGGCACTCAGACAGGTTCCGAACCTCAAAGGCTGCCAGGCACATGTATCGGTTATGCTTGCCAATGTTGATATCCGTCTGTTCCAGAAGTTATCGATCCAGGTAACATCCGAACCAAAATATGAGAAAAAACCGATCTATCAGTAGGAAAATGAAATATTTCTGATTTTTATACACCCATTTCGAAAAAAATTGTTGTATTTTTTTCTGGAATGGGTGTATACTTTTAAAGTATTTTATAGGGGAATTGATTTCAAGGGGAAATCAAAGTAGCGAGGGAGCCACATAAATTTTTTATGGGGTTTTTTTCTATTTTTATCCGTCAGAGGGTTCTTTTGGAATTTCCTGATGAATAAAAATCACATTCTAACTTATTTTTTACAGAACACAATGAGTAGTAGACACAAAAAAGGATACCATAAGGAGGGAACTGGAACTATGGCAGTTAAGTATGTATTTGTTACCGGAGGCGTTGTCTCAGGTCTTGGAAAAGGAATCACAGCAGCTTCTCTTGGGCGTCTGCTCAAGGCACGCGGTTACACAGTTACAATGCAGAAATTTGATCCGTACATCAACATTGACCCGGGTACTATGAATCCGGTACAGCACGGTGAAGTTTTTGTAACAGACGATGGAGCTGAGACAGACCTTGACCTTGGACATTATGAAAGATTTATCGATGAAAGTCTTACCAAGAACTCGAACGTAACGACAGGAAAGATTTACTGGTCCGTTCTTCAGAAAGAACGTCGTGGAGATTTTGGTGGAGGAACCGTACAGGTCATCCCACATATCACGAATGAGATCAAGAGCCGTTTCTATCGTAATCCTGCTGCTACAGATACCGAGATTGCGATCATCGAAGTCGGCGGAACCGTCGGAGACATCGAAAGCCAGCCTTTCCTGGAATCTATCCGTCAGTTCCAGCATGATATGGGACATGACAATGTTGCACTGATCCACGTCACACTGATCCCATATCTGCATGCTTCCCAGGAGATGAAGACCAAACCGACTCAGGCAAGCGTAAAAGAATTACAGGGAATGGGAATCCAGCCGGATATTCTGGTCTGCCGTTCTGAGCATCCACTGGATCAGGGAATCAAAGACAAGATCGCCCTCTTCTGTAACGTGCCATCTGATCACGTTCTTCAGAACCTGGACGTGGAATACCTTTACGAAGCACCACTCGCCATGGAAGAAGAACATCTCGCTTCCGTTGTATGCGAATGCCTGAAGCTTGACTGTCCGGAACCGGATCTGAAAGACTGGAAAGAGATGGTCGAATGCCTGAAGCACCCGACACAGGATGTAACAGTCGCCCTGGTCGGCAAATATATCCAGCTCCATGACGCATATATCAGTGTTGTTGAAGCATTAAAACATGGCGGCATCTACAGCCACACAACCGTAAATATCAAATGGGTTGACTCTGAAACTGTCACACCTGAAAATGTTGATGAACTTCTCGGTGATGTAAGTGGTATCCTCGTACCGGGTGGATTCGGTGACCGCGGTATCGAAGGTAAGATTGAAGCCATCAAATATGCAAGAACACACAAGGTTCCGTTCCTCGGACTCTGCCTCGGAATGCAGCTTGCCATCGTAGAATTCGCAAGAGACGTTGTCGGATATCATGATGCACACAGCGTAGAACTGAATCCAAACACCACACATCCGGTCATCCACATCATGCCTGACCAGATTGGTATCGAAGACATCGGTGGAACCCTCCGCCTTGGTTCTTATCCTTGTGTTCTTAACAAAGAATCAAAGGCATATAAATTATACGGAAAAGAAGAAATCCACGAACGTCATCGTCATCGTTATGAAGTCAACAATGACTACCGTAATTCTCTTACACAGAACGGTATGCTCTTATCCGGACTTTCTCCGGACGGCAGAATCGTAGAGATGGTAGAAATTCCGGAACATCCTTGGTTCATCGGAACCCAAGCGCATCCGGAGCTCAAATCCCGCCCGAACAAACCACATCCGCTGTTTAAGGGATTTGTGGAAGCTTCTCTGGAATATAGTAAAGAGAAGTAATAAAGTGAAATTATATCATTTCTAAGTAAAAGAAACTCCAGAATCAGCAGTATAAAATTGATTCTGGAGTTTTTCTTTATTCATTCTTTTTTAACAATTTTAGAATTCCGTATATACATATGATTGATAAGATCGGTCCAAACCATTTCAATATGAAAAGAAATGTGTTTTGAATGGAAAATATCCATTCATTATTTGCTACCAAAATACCATTTCCTGTTATAATTTGAAACTGGATCCAGGTATCTAATGCGGTATAGCCATAATATACAATTAACATAATGCCTAACGGAATCGAAATCAATAATATAATATTTCTTCTTTTCATACCAGGATTACCTCCTTCCACCATCCATTTGTATTACTTTAATTATATATTATTTTCAGTTTTCTTCAAGTATTTTTTTGTATTTACAGTCTTTTTATGTTTCTGCACAATAAAAAACTGCCGCCAGTTACGGCGGCAGCAAAACATTCTTCTATTATCTGTAATTAGTTCTCATCAGCGATCTCAATCAGCTTATCCAGCAGTTCAGAATAACTATATCCATAATCTTCCATTAACTGCGGATACATGGAGATACTTGTAAATCCCGGAAGGGTATTGATCTCATTCAGGTAAATGTGATTGGTCTTCTTATCCAGGAAGAAATCTACACGGCTCAGCCCGTGTCCATCTATCGCCTTAAATGCACGTACTGCATACTTACGGATCTGTTCCTGAATCTCTTCATCTACTTTTGCCGGAATGCAAGTCTTACTTTCTGCATCTTCGTATTTGGATTCAAAGGTATAGAATTCTCCATGTGGCATGATCTGTCCGACTCTGGATACGATGATGTCATCATTTCCAAGAACGGCTGTCTCAAGCTCGATACAGTCTACACATTCTTCTACAACGATGTGTGTATCATACTTCGCAGCTTCTTCCAGCTTTGCCATCAGATCTTCCTCTTTATCACAGCGGTAACATCCAACACTGGATCCTGAACGGCTTGCCTTGATGAAACACGGCATTCCCAGCTCTTTCATAATGGAAGCTTCGACCTCTTCTGTCTCTTCCATGTTCTTTTCCACTACAACCAGCTTTCCATCATTGCGCTTCTTCACATATACAGATTTAACCTGTGGGATTCCTGCACTTTCAAATACTTTCTTTGCAAAAATCTTATCCATACATGCACTGGATGCAAATACACGGCATCCTACATACGGAAGCTGTGCCAGTTCAAATAATCCCTGGATGGTTCCGTCTTCTCCGTAAAGTCCGTGAAGTACCGGGAATGCAACATCCTGACTTCTCAGAAGATTGAATACACCCTCTACCGCTTCTGCTCCATCAAGCCAGGTATCTTTTGACAGGTCATTATCTTCCTGCTTTAAGATGTACCATTTCCCATCTTTTGCAATGCCGACAAGTGTAATCTCATATTTATCTTTATCCAGATGCTTCATCACGGAATTACAGGAAATTCGTGAAATTGAATGCTCACTGGACTGTCCACCACAAACAACAAGTAACTTTTTCTTCATATCAGTTTCCCTCTGTTTCTTATTATATACTCTTCTCCGGTTTCCGCCAGATACTACTTAGAATAATTTACCACGTCCGCCTTGCATTTACAATAAAAGATTGGAATTTCAATAATTTTTTAAGCATTTTTCAGGCTTTCCACAAATGCAAGCAACTCTTCCATCGATCCCCGGTAATCGCTTTCGATTGGAAGGTTCTTTTTATTTTCCATCGTATCCGTCACAAGAAAAGTCTTTACACCCAGTTTCCGAATTGCAAGGTCCTCTTCCACGTCATTTCCTACCATCAGACATTCTTCCGGTGCAAGCTGAAAGCGTTCAAGAATTGTCCGGTAATAATCTGTATTTGGCTTGCAGTAGCAATTGTCTTCGTAAGTCGTGATCAGTTCAAAATCTTCTGCATCCAGTCCCGCCCATTTGATCCGGTTCACCGTTGCCACCTTTGGAAATACCGGATTGGTTGCAAGGTAGGTGCGGATTCCTTTTTCCTTTGCCTTTTTCACAACCTTGTCCGACAGACTGTTTGGCTGCGTCACCGCAATTGCCTGGTTAAATTCATTTGCATAGAAATCAAGGGCAATCCGTTCGGAATTCTCAGAATCCGTCGGAAGCAGTTCGTCCATATACTGCCAGAATGCTTCCCGGTTGGTACAACTTCCGTCATTATTCACCATTGCTCCATAGCCCTTCCACACGGATGCGATAAATGCTTTCGGATCAAAGGAAATCCCCTCGGATATATATTTTTTTGCCAGAAGCGGCATATAAAAGGTAACAAATTCGTCCTGGTTCATCGGAAGCAGCGTTCCATCAAGATCAAATAAAATATGTCGAATGTGCATTATTCTTCCTCCAGATTCAGATGATGTAACTTTTTGTAATAAGAGTCCAGCGTATACAAAGCAGCCACCGGATTATTTCCAAGCACCCGATCCTTTACAACCAGCGTTGTACTTGGCGCCTCGGCATACTTATAAAAGAGACTGTCATGGCCAACACAAAGTCCCATCACGATATTGATGTCCGTCTTCTCTTTGTTCAGCATCTGCGCCTGCAGGATCGGGTTACACATGTGTACACCAACTTCTTCGCACCGTTCAGGAATGCCGACCTCTGTCTTTGGAACCTCTCCGATCTTGCAGCCCACGCCGTACACTTCAAATCCATACTCTCGCAGAAGTCCTGCAAGCAGATGACTTTCTTTTAAGAATCCCACACAGCTTGCAATTCCGATCTTCTTGGCGCCCAGTTTTTTTGCCCAACGGACCGTCTCCTCCACCCGGGTTGCCTGGCAGTAATAATCGTGTTCAATCTCAGCACTTGCCCGCATGATCTTCAGATCCTTTTCATCTCCCATGTAGATATCCAGTGCCTGCTGCCGGTCTTGGGAATCCATATTATTTGACACGCAAAATCCGGGATATGGTTTATGATTCTCTATATTCTGCTTTGCATTGCATTTCTTGACATTACAGTCTATACATGACAACTTTTTCGTTTCTTCCATTTTTTCTGCCTCCTCCTGATATACAGATAAGGATAACTGGTATTTTTGGGAAATGCAAGATGAAATAACTCTGCTTTACCTGTTTCCACAAAAGTGCTATCATTATACTAATTCTATAGAAAAGAGGCATACCTATGAAGTTTCTTATTTTACTGATTATTGCACTGGTTATCAGCTCGATTGGGTTTAAAAAATTTGTCTGGTTCATCTCGCTTGGATACGGGTTCTCCATTGCCGGGATTGGCGCAGGACTGATCGTACTATTCTGGAGAGAACTGACCATCCCGACTTTGGTAATGGCACTGCTTTTCATCGTGTATGGATGCAGACTTGGTGGATATCTGCTGATCCGGGAACAGAAAAGTACTTCCTACCAGAGTACGATGAAAAATGATATCAAAGACGGTTCTGACATGAATTTCTTTTTAAAGGTACTGGTCTGGGTAAGCTGCGCACTGCTTTACTGCTGCGAGACTGCCCCTGTCTTCTTCCGCCTGGAAAATCATGCCGGCTCTGATCTGGTCACTTCCCTTGGATCACTGATCATGGCAATTGGGATTCTTCTGGAATCATTTTCTGATTTCACCAAAAATAATTTCAAAAAAGAGCATCCACACGCTTTCTGTAATGTAGGACTTTTCCGTTTTGTACGCTGCCCGAATTACCTTGGCGAAGTCATCACATGGACCGGTGTCTTTGTATCCGGTACCACTGCTCTGCACGGCACTTTGCAGTGGACTGCTGCCCTAATCGGATGGCTTGGGATTATCTATATTATGTTCGGCGGAGCAAGACGTCTGGAACTCAGACAGAACAAGAATTACGGCAACGATCCGGAATATCAGAAGTATGTGAAAAGTACACCGATCCTGATTCCGTTCGTACCGCTTTACAGTGTTGCAAAATATAAATGGCTGGTGGGATAATGATGGAAAAGAAAAAATATGACAATTTTACACTTTCACTCGCGCTTTTTGATGCCCTTCCGGTGCTCTTTTTCAGCATTGCGATCCTACTGATCGGATTTCGTTTCCGAAATGTGATCTTCTTTATCGGAGCCATGCTCTGCTCGCTTGCCGGATGCGGAAAGGTTCTCTGGAAAATCCTGCTTGCCGGATCCGGGAAAGATTTCCAGATCCTGAACCGGCAGATGCGGGTTCTGATGCCTTCCGGATTTGTTGGAATGATCGCCGGGCTGATTATTGGACGGCATGTGATTGATTTTTCAGTTCTTAGGAATGAATTTTTTTCGTTTCCTGCGGTAGTGTTTTTTGCGATTACAGTTATTGGGATGATCTGTATGAGCGTGTTTGCAGTAAAGCTGGATGGGACGAAGGCGAAGAATAACTGGATCGAGCAGATCACGAATGCGGTAGCACAGGGGTGTTTTCTGGCTGGGGTGATTGCGGTTATCTGGTAAATAAAACTCAAGTTTTATGATATAAAAAATATGAGGGGGGTATTATAATGACACGCACAATAAAACAATGGATATTTTTCTTAGCTCTCCCAATTTATACTCTTTTAGGTGCGTTTTTATTGCAAAGAATTATCTATGTATATTTGAATGGTCTTATTTCAGAAATGCTCTTTTTATTGATTACGATTATTCCGTCAATTGCAATTATGATTTATATTTCTGTCTATAATGAGTCTCTTGAAGAATACGGATTTCATTTACATAAACCAATAATTCAATTATTTTGTGGAATCATTCTTTATGTATTTATGGGAATCTTTTTCCGTTTTACTTTCTTATCCCCACCACCTTTTTCTGAAGCACTCGGTAATATAATTACTAAATTTGACCTAATAAACATAGATAACTTTTTTTACATATTGAATATGCTTTTAAATGTACTGACCGAAGAAATTCTTTGGCGTGGATTTGTTTTGACTTTTTTAGCAAAGAAATCAACTAATTTCTTTGCTATTATTATTACTTCTGTTTTCTTTGGATTGATGCATTTTCCTGTTACTTATTCTTTTACACAGGTTATTAATACATGTATTATTTCCATTTTATATTGTTCTTTAAGAACTTTTTTCCCTGATAAATTTAGCATTCTCTCACTTACAGTTACTCATTTTCTTTGGAATGTGTCTCTCTATTAAAATATAAGGTTTTAACCTCAATTTAAAGTAAGAAATTTGACATTTCAACAGACACATGATAATATGACTATAGAAAAAGAGTGCTACCGATAGACGGTTAGCCTTTATACTAATTGATTAAAAATAACCGTTCAGTTTGCAGGCTGGGGCGGTTATTTTTGTGTCTTATTATTATCTTTGCC
>OIZU01000159.1_pt1 | contig 71246 bp, 55 predicted proteins | sample 1588661 | NCBI WGS metagenome assembly OIZU01 (sample SAMN03283257) | human gut metagenome | biome: human-associated habitat; material: feces | host: Homo sapiens | place: USA | collected 2013 | reverse complement strand
TCGACACCGACTACACCCACTCAATCGGCATTCAAAAAGGCCAAATCTAACCCCCACGACACGCCGAGCCAGACACACATTTTGACCCTTAACCCACGAATAACAGGAAGACCCCTTCCGGGGCCTTCCCGCATGCTAGACGAACATCTTCCGCAAGAGCGCCTGCTTCAAACGCTTCAAACGCTCATACTTACGCTGATGAAGAGTGATAAGGGAATCGATGTCACGAAAAAAAGAACCGACTGCATTCTGCTCCGCTGTCTCGGGCAACGCTATCGGCGTCTCAAGGATGTCCTTGTTGTAAAGCCTTTTAAGCGTGCTGCCTTCAAGATTCTTCCAGTCTTTTACTTTAAGGAATTGTAAGAAGAACAAATTGTTTATCTCGTCTCCATGCTTGAGCCATACGATATTGGAATCTTGGTAATATGCACGTTCCCCGTTGTAAACAACCGTTCTGCCAATGGTTCCCGCCGCGGAAATCAAGACATCACCGGCATCGGGGAAGGGGAACTTGCTACGATATTCTTCAAATAGTTCGTTGCTGATGTAAGCATCAGGTTTTCCTCCGAATGTTCCAATTTTGAAAAACGGCACATCGCCTGAGTCAGATGTCTGATCCTTATAGATACGCTTACACATGGCGACCTCTCCAAGGTCTCCTAATCTGTATTCCTTCCATGGTTCGGTGAATCCGTCGAAGCGCAGTTCGGGCACTTGTTCGCCCGGTTTCGGGAACATCTTCAGCAAGAGCGCCTGCTTCATGTGTTGCAAACGCTCATACTTACGCTGATAGAGGGCGATAAGGGAATCGAGACGGGAAAAGAGCGTGCCTATGCATCGTTGCTCTTCAATTACTGGTACAGGGACGTCTAGCCCCTTCACGATTGTGGCAGAAAGGTTGCCTTGTCCACCTTGAAGATATGTCGCAACGATTTCGTCTTTTTGTCTTCTTAACCAAGCAGCAAGAAAAAATGCATCGCACATCGGTGACGGAAGAATCGCGAGAATCGCTTGATTGATGGCTCCGCTCATTTTTGAGATGGCGACCTCTCCACTCGTTGCCCCATATAGCGCATACAAAACATCCCCAGGTTTGACCATCCGAGCGGCGGAAGATTCATATCCCTTCCTTGAAATAGACAGCTCAGTTGTGTCAGAGGAAATTTCGGCGGACCGAATGAACGGAATATCACCGCCGTAGTACTCAGTATTCCCTGATGTTGGTGTTCCCCCGGAATAACTTTCTGCTATATCTCTCAATTTCTGCTGTTCCCACGGTTCGGTGAATCCTTCGAAACGTAACTCGGGTGTGTTTTGGATCTCATTCATGTCATTCACCTCGTAGGAAGTCGGCCCACATGGCGCAGCCGGTCTCGTCGGTTTCGTTGCCGTGGAGTTTGCCCAGTGCGTTTGCAAGCTCGGCTTCCAAGGCTGAGATTTCGTTGGCTTCTTCCATGCCGGTCACGGCGTATTTGTCTTGCAGGGATTCGACCTTGCGGACAAGCCCGTCCACGGCGTTGCGGGCGAGCGGCGCGATCCCGTTGATATAGGGGTCGATCCATTTGCGTTCGAGCAGTACAACGCATTCGTCATCGGACAGTCCGTCCATGACGCTCATGGTCTTCGGTTCGATGAGCTTCAACGCCTTTGTACGATTCCTTTTGGCAGTGGAGAGCGAGGCCCGTGCCTGATGGAGCGTCACGATGCGATACTCGGTCGAATCCTCGTCAAAGCCGTCCAGCCTGCCGTAGGAGCGTTTGAGCCCCTTGACGACGGCGTTCAGCCCCTTGACATTAAGCTTGTCCTCACCTTTGTCATCGTCCGTGTCCCAGATGCCGTTGCCGTCGAACTCGAACTGCTTGTCCTCGTCGGTAAGCGCTTCCAACGCTTCGTCAAGCTCCGTTTGCGCGGCCTCGCAGGAGGCGTTGAGCTCCTTGAGCTCCTTGAGCTCTTCGGCGAGATACGCTTCCTGCACGAGCTCGAAGGGGATGACACGGCCGATCCAGCCGTCCGGTACCTCGATCAGTTCCTTGCTCTTCTGTTTCTTCTTAAGCACCTTATTGGACACATACGCCCTTACAGCACTGATGCCTTCATCCCTGATGACGTCCGAATCTGGGAGGATGTCCTGCCATGCGTCATTGAGATACTGATAGGCATCATAACGGTCGATGAACGGCACACCCTCCAAAGCGGTGAACAGTTCTTCCACCAAACCGTCCTCAGTGTCCGCATTGATGGAATCCATGTCATCGATGAGCGCGTGGGTCGTTGAATTCCTGAGCGACGCGACGGCGGCGGCGTAATCCGCTATGTAGCTTTTGACAGCTTCGTTATCCCACACGATGCGCTGTACGTCACCACGGAGACCGTATGTGTGTCCTTGACGTTCGAACAGCTCTTCTTTCAGTCCGGCGAAGGCGGTGAAATACGGTTGGAGTGCGTCGACCTCCGCGACGGGCAGCCCGCCGGCTATCAGCGAGTACACGTCCCAAGGTTCCGCGGTGTCGGGGGCCTCGATGTATCGGGGGATGTTCAGATTGTAGCTGTTCTCCTGAATCTCGGAGAGCGCCACCTTGCGGGAAAAGTGCGGGATGTCGGCGCGGTTGCGAACGCAGTCCACGATGCGTTTGATGTCGCACGCGCGGAGCGTATTGTTCTTCCCCTCCTTTACGGAGCATCCAGCGGCATCGACGAAGAGGATGTTCCCCGAGTGCCCGTTGCGGTTCTTCTTCAGCAGAAGGACGCATACGGGAATACTGGTGCCGTGGAACATGTTCGCCGGCAATCCGATCACGGCGTCGATGATGTTGAGTCGTTCGATGAGGTATTTGCGGATTTCGAGCTCGGTGCCACCGCGGAACAGGGCTCCATGGGGCAGGAGGATCGCCGCGCGTCCGTCGTCGGCCATGTGATAGACGATCGACTCCACAAAGGCAAGGTCCGCTTTCGTGCTTGGCGCGAGGCATCCGGCCGCCCTGTACCGGGGGTCGTCCAGATACGCTTCGTCCGAAGCGGTGTTCTGCGCGGAGTAGGGTGGGTTTTCCACTTGGATATCGAAGAGGACTGGTTTGCCGTTCTCGTAGAAGTTGTCGTGGATGAGGGTGTCGTCGTTGAAGACGGTGAACCGCTGGTAGTCGATCCCGTGCATGATGAGGTTCATGCGCAGCAGGTTGAACGTGGCACTGATTTTCTCCTGCGCATAGTAGTGGGAGACCTTGCCGTGGCGTAAATGGCGCGCGACCTCCAGCAGAAGCGAGCCGGAGCCCGCGCAACCGTCACTGACATTGGTCACCTCGGTGAGGCCTATGGTGGTGAGCTGCGCGAGAAGCGTCGAGACCGGGGTCGGTGTGAAGAACTCGCCGCCCTTCTTGCCGGCGTTCGACTGGAAGAGCCCGATCAGGTACATGTACGCGGTGCCCAGCACGTCGCCGGCCTCCGACGCGGACGCGAGGGGCGTGTCATGGATCTTCAGAATCACCTTGGAGATGAGCGCGGTGCGGTCCGACACCTCCTTGCCTAGATTGGTATCCCGCAGGTCCATGGCGTCGAACAGATTCTCGAACGCCAACTGGGATTTCCGGCCGATTGTGGAGCCGGTGAGCTGTGTGACGGCCCTTTCGAACGTCTCGATGGTGAACGTCTTGTTCCTGATCTGCTCGACCAGCGAGTCGAAGAGCATGTCCGGTTCGATGACGTACCCGAGGTTTTCAAGGGCCCAGTCCCTCGTCTCCTTGGCGATCTCCGGGTCGATGTCGGGGGATGAGAGCGCTTCCCGGTAGGTGATGCCGTCGTTCTTCAGGACATCGTTCATGTACTGTTCCGTATGCGTGGAAAGGTACCGGTAGAAGATGACGCCGAGGATGTAGTCCTTGAACTTCGAGGCGTCCATGCTGCCGCGGAGGTCGTTGGCGATGGACCAGATCTGCTGGGCGAGTTTCCGTGACGTGTTCGCTGACATTATTCCGTCTCCCCTTTAGTTGTCTTCGGCCGTGTAGAGTTCGAGCATTTCCTTGGCGAACTGCGAGAGCTTCATGGTGACGCTCTTGAGCTTCAGCAAGCCGAAGCCCATGCCCTTGAGCCGTTGCCTCAAGGCCTCGTCAGTCAATGATTTCTGGTTGGCGAAGTAGTCCTGCACGACCTCGCCGACAAGCCGCTCGTCGAGCCCGTTCTCGGTGGCGAACGCCTCGATCCTCGCCTGCATGGAGTCGCGTTCGAAATCGTGGTAGGCCGTCTCGATGTCCGCGTCGGGGGGAAGCTCGTAGAACCTCTTGCTCACGAACTCCTTCATGATCCCGCGCTTGACGCGCAGTCGCTCGTTGTCGGAACGGTCGATCTCGCGCAGGATGAGGTCGACCGCCTTCGCGGTCTCCTCCTCGTCCGTCCGGTCGACGTCCTTCAGCAGGTGCAGGATGTAGACCACGTTGATGCGGTCGGTGCGTGCCAGCTCGATCTCGAAATCGACGTCCGCGAGCACCGGATTGTCCTTGGGGTCGCGCTTCTGCCGGTCGTAGAACTCCAGATACCACGACTTGTAGCCCGTGTACGTCTGCTCGTCCATGAACACGTCAAGGTCCTCCCAGTCGAACCTTGAGAACGTCTTGAGCGTGGCGAGCGTGCCCATGAGCCGGCGGAACGCGAAGACGTATTCGCGCTGGTCGTCTTCGCTCTGGAGGTATCCGGCGTCATCCGGCGTCTCCGCGATATTGCGAAGCGCCTCGACCTGCTTGCGGTACTCGGCGACGTAGTAGTCGTAGCTCTGGAGCAGGTAGTCGTCCGGGTTCCCATCCCCGGAGAACAGGGCAAGCGCCTCGTCCTGCGCCTTCTTGATGTTGCGGTAGGTGACGATCTGGCCGAAGCGTTTCGTCTTCTTGTCGACGCGGTTGGTGCGCGAGTACGCCTGAACCAGACTGTGCCATTTCAGGTCCTTGTCAAGGATGAGCGTGTTCGTCGGCTTGGAATCGAACCCGGTGAGGAACATGTTCACCACGAGCAGCAGGTCGATCTGGGGAAGGTCCTTCTGCTTCATCCGGTTCGAGATGTCCTTGCGGTACGAGTCGAAGTTCGACACATCGAAATCGGTGCCGAACATGGCGTTGTAGTCGTCCATGCACTCCTGAAGCTCGTCACGCGAGTATTTGTCCTCGCCGGCCTCGTCCAGCTCCTCGTTCGCTTGGAACGTGAAGATCGCGGCGATGCGGAACCCGTCCGGATTGGTCTCCGGATTCCACGCGAGCCGGTGCGCTTTCATGCGACGGTAGTAGGCCATGAGGTACTTGATCTTGTCGATGGCGAAGATCGCCGTGTACACGTCCGTGCCCTCGGGGCGCGTGTGCTGCGCGAGGTGTTCCAGAATGTCGTCGGAGATGTTGGTGATGCGCTTCTCGTCGTGGTAGAGCGCGCCGACGTCGATGTTGTGGCGGCGGCAGTAGTCGGCGTCGTCAAGACGGTCCGTGTCTATGGTCTCGTCCCCGGTCTTTTCGACGGCGATGGAACGCATGAACTCGACGGAGAACGGCAGCACGTTGCCGTCGGCGATGGCCTCCTTGATCATGTAGCGGTGGATGCACGCCTTGGAATCGGCGGTGCCCGCCTCGGGGTCGTTGGGCACGGAGAAGACGTCGGCCGTGGTCCGGTCGTTCGACCCCTTGTTCTGCTTGAAGATGGGCGTGCCGGTGAAACCGATGAAGTTGGCGTTGTGGAAACGCCTCTTGATGGAGGCGTGCATCTTGCCGAACTGGCTGCGATGGCACTCGTCGATGATGAAGACGCACTTCCGGTCGGCGTACTCGTCCAGCACGGCGTCGTACTTGCCCGAACGCAGCGCGGTCGCCATCTTCTGAATCGTCGTGATGATGAGCGTCTTGCTGGAGTCCTTGAGGGAGCTGACGAGGGAAGGGGTGTTCTCCGTGTTGTCGACGCACCCCTCCTCGAAGGAGTTGTACTCGTCGACCGTCTGCTCGTCAAGGTCGGCGCGGTCGATGAGGAAGAACACCTTCTCGATCTTGCCGGTGTCGCGCAGGATCGACGCGAGCTTGTAGGAGGTGAGCGTCTTCCCCGAACCCGTGGTGTGGAAGACGTAGCCGTTCATGTCCTCGATGAGCACGCGGCGCAGCGCGGCCTTCACCGCGAATATCTGATACGGTCGCATGACCATCAGGTCGGGCTCGCTCTCCTTGACGACGAAATAGTCGCATAGGAGCTCGGTGATCGCGTTCTTCGTGAAGAACACGCTGGCGAACTCGGCGAGCGTGTTGATGCGCTTGTTGTTCTCGTCGGTCCAGTAGAAGACGAGCGACTTGAGGATGCGGCGGACCCCGCCCCGCTTGTCGAGGTCGTTCTCGTTCGCAAAGTACTTGGTCTGCACGGAGTTGGACACGACGAACACTTGGATGAACTTGAACAGGCCGAAGAACGATTTGGTCCGGTACCGGTTGATCTGGTTGATGGCCTCGTTGATCTCGACGCCCGGACGCTTGAGCTCGATCTGCACGAGAGGCAGGCCGTTGATGAGAATCGTCACGTCGTAACGGTTCGTCTGGTCGACGTCCTCCACGTGCTCCTTGTCCATCGTCACCTGATGCGTGACCTGATAGGTGTTCCTCTCGTAGTCGTCCGTGAGGAATTCCAGATAGACGGATTCGCCATTGTCCAGATCGAGGATCCACTTCTCGCGCAGGATCTTCGCCGACTCGTAGACCGTGTGGTTGAGGAGCCGGTTCTTCACACGTTCGAACTCGGAATCCGACAACGACGCCTCGCCCTTCGCCTCGACGAGCTTGTCCCGGTTGATCTTGCATATCTGCTCCCTGAGGTTCGTGAGCAGATCGTCGTGGTTGCCCATCCTGACGAACCGGTATCCCATGTGGGAGAGCTGTTCGATGAGATGCTTCTCGACGGCGTATTCGGATTCGGCCTCCGTCATGGCGTCCCTTCCTTGCCACCAATAACTTTATAGTAGGCATCATACCATGTCGGGCGAAAAGACACGAAACAATCCCACCCTTTTCTTTAAAGTAAGACCACCATACTTTCAGTAAGCTCCCACGCAAAACCACCTTTTACTTTATATACCCAAAAAGAGTTCCTGAGCACCCGCAGATTCCACGCCGTAGTATTGATGAACAATCTCATCAATACCCATCCAATTTTTCAGCCGCAAAGCATTAAACAGCACTGCCGCATCATCAAGGTCTTTCTGCGATCTACGATCAGACATCGCTTTCATCGCCAAAAGATATCTCTTCGAAGCAAACGTAACTTTCAAACCATTAGCATCGCTATACACTTCCGGATTGTCATCCCCTATGGGCGGCATAACATCATGGATTTGCATATTAAGCCAGTTATTTGGCACATTATTACGATTCCCGACAACTTCCGCCGCGCTTTGAATTTCAGAAAAAGGACGGAACATGGAATCGACATCTTGTGTAGTTCGCAATTCCGGAACGTAGTAGACCATCGCGGTCCCGCCATAAATGGCGATAGTTCCTTCGATTCCGCGAGTATGACACTCTTCAATCAGCTCATCAAGAAGCTGCATCAGTTTTTGTCTGGTCATTTCCATAGCAGCTCACCTCGCGGAATGATTACGTTGTACCACGCAAAGAACTCATCCGGAGGCGTGGCGGACCGATAAATCTTTCGCAACGGGGTCCACTCAGCATCAAGTTTCAGCGATTGAGGGGATACGTCCCCTTTGCTCCAGTGCTGATAGTCATAGAGCCCAGCCATAAAGGCCTGCCAACGCACGTCCATCCCCTTAGTGACTTTCTTAAAATCAGCAGGCTCATCATCAGGAAATTCCATCAGATTGCGCATTCCGGCTGAAACACGGGTCCATTGCTCTTCCGTTCCCGAATACTGCTGAATCGACTGCATGAGATCACTCATTGCAGGGCCGATTACGCGAACAGTCACACGCTCCAAAGGGGAAAGCGTCAGCTCATATCCCAAAGTACGCGCCGCAGCATCAACCTTATTGAAAGTGGGAACGGTTTTGCCACTCAACGTTCTCGAAACAACGGATTCAGTCATGTTCGAAGCACGCGAAAAATCCGCCGCGTTCAGACCGGCGTTCTTCATAAGCTCTCGTAACAGTTCATCGGCTTGCATATATGCAAGTCTACACTATTGGCAACCCGAACGCCGATGCGAAATTTCCCGCGGGACGGCTAGACTGAGGAACATTATGGCAGCATTTAGTTCTTTGACAGATAGGCTCTCGAATGCGTTCAAGCATCTGAAGAGCAAAGGCAAGCTTTCCGAGGCTGATATCGATGGTACGATCCGCGAAATCCGCCGCGCGCTGCTCGACGCCGATGTGGCGCTCGACGTGGTGCGTTCCTTCACCGGTCGAATCCGCGAGCGTGCGCTCGGCACCGAGGTTTCTCAGGCACTGAATCCGGCCCAGCAGGTCGTGAAGATCGTCAACGAAGAGTTGACGGCCGTGCTTGGCGCTGGTGTTGACCGCCCGCTGAATTTTGCGAAGAATCCGCCGACCATCATCATGCTTGCCGGTCTTCAGGGTGCTGGTAAAACCACCCTCGCAGGCAAACTCGGCTACTGGCTGAAGGATTCCGGCCACACTCCGCTGTTGGTCGCGGCCGATTTGCAGCGTCCGAACGCAGTGACGCAGCTGCAGGTGGTTGGCGAACGTGCAGGCGTGCCCGTGTACGCTCCGGAAAAGGGAGTACAGTCCGATGGTGGCGAAGCCGTTGCTTCCCCGGGTCTGACCACCGGCGATCCGGTGAAGGTGGCGCGTGACGCTGTTGCGCTGGCCAAACAGAAGCTGTACGACACGGTCATCATTGATACCGCAGGCCGTCTCGGCGTTGACGAAGAGCTGATGAAGCAGGCTCGCGATATTCGCGACGCCGTGCAGCCGAACGAAATCCTGTTCGTGATCGACGCGATGATCGGTCAGGATGCCGTGCAGACGGCGAAGGCGTTCGATGAGGGCGTGGACTTCACTGGCGTAGTGCTTTCGAAGCTTGATGGCGACGCCCGTGGTGGTGCCGCGCTTTCGGTCGCCTCCGTTACCGGCAAGCCGATTCTGTTCGCTTCCACTGGCGAAGGCCTGAAGGATTTCGAGGTTTTCCACCCGGATCGTATGGCTTCCCGCATTCTCGATATGGGCGATATTCTTACCCTGATCGAGCAGGCGCAGAAGCAGTTCGACGAGGAAGAAGCTCGTAAGGCCGCCATCAAGATTTCCGATGGCTCCTTTGGTTTGGATGATTTCCTCGATCAGCTGCAGCAGGTGCGCAAGCTTGGTCCGATGAAGAATCTGCTTGGCATGATTCCGGGTATGGCCGCGCATCGTAAAGAACTCGAGCAGTTCGATGAGAGGGAAATTGATCGTACTGAGGCCATCATTCGTTCGATGACTCCTGCGGAACGTCGTGACCCTTCGATTATTGACGGTTCTCGTCGAGCTCGTATCGCTTACGGTTCCGGCGTGACCGTTTCGCAGGTAAACGCGCTGCTGCAGCGTTTCGAGCAGGCTGCGAAGATGATGAAGCGTATGAGCAACAAGGCTGGCGCTGGCATGCCTGGCTTTGGCGGCCCTGCCATGGGCGGCGGCAAAGGCAAGGGTAAAGGCAAGAAGGGCAAGAAGAAGGGCGGTAAGTCCGGCAATCCGATGAAGCGCGAGGCTGAAGAGAAAGCATTGCGCGACAAGCTTGCCGGCAAGAACTCCAACGGTAAGTCGTCCGGCGGTTCCGCTTTTGCCAAGAAGCCGCAGAATCCTGCACTTCCTGCCGGATTGCAAGACATGATGGGCGATGCCGGTGAGCTGCCACCGAACTTTGGTGGCGGATTGTCTGGCTTGCTGCACTAAAGCAAGCGACGCGAAAACAGTAACGTAAAAAGGGGATGTGATTCAATACGAATCACATCCCCTTTTTGCGTACTCCAATCAGTTGTTTTCAGATGAATCGACTACCGCATAATCGCCATCAATTACTTCAACGTCAGCGTGGCAACAAGCGCAAGATGATCGCTGCCTTCAACGCAGAACGAACTCACGTCGGAAGCGTCCAATCCCTTGGTGAAAAGCACATGGTCGAGAATGATGCGCGGCCACGGCAGCCATGCTGGGAACGTGGCATGACGGCCCTTCGCCTCGCACAAGGCAGCATCCTTGAATCCCGCATTCAGCAGCTTGCGGAAGCTTGGATGATCGGTACCGGAGTTCAAATCACCCAACACAACGGTGATGTCGCCCTGCTTCTGCGTGGTCGCCAATTCCCCCAAACCGATGATGCCGGCAGACCATTCCTTGCATCCGCGCATCGGCGACTTCGGATGTGCCGAAACAAACGTGATACCGCGCATCGAATCGATCGGGAAGCATACGCCCGGCACGTCGGCCGCGGGAATCACCGCAGTGACCGGAGACATGTCGCTTGGTTCAATACGAATCCACACACCGTTAAATCCGCCATTATCCGTTCCCTTGTTCTCCCCCAATTGACGGTACGGAAGCAAATCAGACAATCCCGAAGCGTCCAATTGCGCAACCAGATTGTCTGTCAATTCCTGCAATGCAAGTACTGCAATATCATGTTTTTTGACCGCACTGACGATTGCCGCAGCGTTGGCGCGACCGAATCTGCAGTTGAGTGTCATCACACGGAAACGGCCATGTTTCGCGGATTCCGCAACAGCTTCATCACCTGTTTCACGAGATGTTTCACGCTTTTCCGCAAGTTTTTCGGCGACCCTCTGCGCAGTATTGGGAGAATTGAGATTTTCCATCCAATATGCGATTTTGCGCAGCAGCGACGCAAGACAGACCGCCGCAGCGACTCCCCCGAGGGCCGGCTCATGTAACGCGAAACCGGCGACGGCAATCACAAGCGTCGGAATCCACAGCAACGGAATCAACGCAATCAAATACGGCAGCGGCAAATGACCATCCCAACCAGCCGGCATCTCGCCAAGCGCAATCCATACAACGCAAATAATCAACGCAATCCAAAGCGCGATAATCATTCAGGCAACTCCCCCTATGCAAACCGTTCACTCCGAACGGACATACGCAAACTCGGAACCTCCAAGTGTAGCCAGCCTGCCTGATTCCGACGATTCCGCCATGTAGACCCACGCAAACATCTCACGAATGCCAGCAAATGTCCGATTCTGCCGATTCGGTCATTCAAAGCATCATATTCGCCGCATAATTGACCGTTTCTGCAGAATCAGACAAACGACTTCCCGGTTTTGCATGGATTCGGAAAGTCGCGTAGAGCGGAAAACATTCTAAGACCCATCCGTCCGTACCCCACGGTTATAATCGTCAAGTTATTCGCGCGCGCGAGGCCCTCTAACTATCGCGTGACGTGAGGAACACGTGGGTTTCGGATTCCGTGCCCCACACAGAAAACGAAACGCACACCCCTAGTTATACAAGGAGAGCCATTTTGGCAACCAAGATTCGTCTGAAGCGCATGGGTAAGAAGTTCTACGCGTTCTACCGCGTGGTGATCATGGATTCCCGTACCAAGCGTGATGGCCGCGCCATCGAAGAGATCGGTACCTACAACCCGAACACCCAGCCTTCGACCATCGTCATCGATTCCGAGCGTGCTCAGTACTGGCTCGGCGTCGGCGCCCAGCCGACCGAACAGGTGCTGAACCTGCTGAAGATCACCGGCGACTGGCAGAAGTTCAAGGGCCTTGAAGGCGCTGAAGGCACCCTGAAGACCGTTGAGGCCGGTCCGGATGCCGCCGCTCGCGTTGAGGCCGTTGAGTCCCAGGCTCAGAAGCTGAAGGCTGCAAAGTCCGAAGCTGAAGCCAAGGCCAAGGCTGAAGCCGAAGCCGCCGCTACCGAGGAAGCTCCGGCTGAAGAGCCGGCTGCGGAAGCTGAGTGATCATGCTCGCCCAGGCTGTGGAACATCTGATTAAGAACATCGTCGATTTTCCCGACGATGTTTCAGTGAAGTCCCATGAGAACGCGCGTGGCGAACTCATTCGCGTGCGCGTCAACCCGGAAGACATCGGTCGCGTCATTGGACGCAGCGGACGCACGGCAAATGCGATTCGCACCGTGGTGCAGGCACTGGCCGACCACAAGGTGCGCGTCGACATCATGGACGTGCGCAGGTGAGATCCTAGCGTGGTGCGTGATATGCATTCTGACGACCCTCAACAGCCCGAGCTGCTGAGGGTCTGTCGTATCGGGCGTGCGCAGGGACTCAAAGGCGAAGTCACCGTGCAAATCTTTACGGACGAACCGGAATACCGGTTCGCTCCCGGTGCTGTGTTGTACACGAAAGACGGCGAAGAAGAGTATGTGGTGGAGAACTCCCGTACCTTCAAAAACCGTTGGATCGTCAAGTTCGAGGGCATTGACAACCGCGACCAGTCCGAAGCGGCCAACGGCATTGTGCTGTATGGCGAGGCGGACGATCCGGAAGACATGCTTGAAGCCGACGAGTGGTATCCGAAAGACCTCATCGGCCTTGAGGCGCGACTAGCTGAAAACAATATGCTTGGTCTCGAACCGGGCGTGGTGGTCGGCAAAGTCGTTGACGTGATAGAAGTGGCCCAATGGCTGCTGAAGATTCGTCTCGTCAATCCGGTGAAGGATGCCGACGGCGTTGTGGTTGAGAACAGCGCGCTTGTGCCGTTTGTGGACGAGCTCGTGCCGGACATCGACCTCGAAGAGGGCTATCTGACCCTCGATCCGCCCGGAGGACTTATTCCGGGTCTGTGATCGTTCGCGATCACATATCTATCTCAAGGTGGGCATTGGATTTCCAGTGCCCACCTTTACGTTTTCCGTCACTTGGCAGACATCCCGGTATTCTGAACATTATGAAGATCGATATCGTGTCTGTTTTCCCGGAATATTTCGAAGTGCTGAACCTCAGTCTGCTCGGCAAAGCGCAGACGAAAGGTCTTGTGGAAGTGACTGCGCACAATCTGCGAGACTGGACGCACGACGTGCACCATTCCGTCGATGACACTCCTGTCGGCGGAGGCGCGGGCATGGTGATGAAGCCAGAGGTGTGGAGCGAATGCCTTGACGAGCTGCTGCAGCTTCAGCCGGCTACAATCGAAAATACGAAAAATATGGAAAATATGGAGGATTCCGCAGATTCCTGCGATACTTGCGATTCTGGCAATTCTGCAACTGTTGCAGTTCCCGCAGAATCCGGCAATTCCGGAAAAACTGACACTGCACAATCGTCCGCAGGTCCTGTGCTGATTTTCCCGAATCCTTCCGCCCCACTGTTCACACAGCAGGATGCGACGGAATTGAGTCATGCCGATCATCTGCTGTTCGGCTGCGGCCGTTACGAGGGGTATGACGCTCGCATTCCGCAGTATTACCGCGCGCAAGGCATTGACGTGCGTGAATATTCGATCGGCGATTATGTGTTGAACGGCGGTGAGGTCGCGGTTTCGGTCATGTTGGAGGCAATTACGCGACTGCTGCCCGGTTTTATGGGCAATGCAGAATCGATTGTTGAGGAATCGTATACGGGCGAGAACGCGCTGTTGGAACATCGCCAGTACACGAAGCCTGCCGAATGGCGTGGCATCAAGGTTCCAGACGTGTTGCTTTCCGGCAATCATGCGAAAGTGGATCGTTTCCGCCGTGATGAGGCGCTCCAGAAAACCGACGAGTTGCGTCCGGATCTGATCGAAGCGCTGGATTGCACCAAACTCGACAAAGCCGATCGCAAGACGCTGATGGCGCTCGGTTGGGAGGTTTCCGCCGCTCACCCGCGCAAACGCTAGCTTTCAAACGCTTGTTTTTACGCGGAATAATCGCAAGTTTTTTGCGATTATTGCTGATCGTTATCGGAGATTGGCTCGCTGGGTTCAATGTAGTAGACGGCAGTTTCGCCATAGTCGCGCCGATCGGTGATTTCCCAGTTTGCGGGGGCCGCGGGCGCTTCGGAACGGGTGGATCGTTCCAGCATGATCACCGTGTTGCTGGAGGTCAGTTCACGGCTGGCAAGATCGGCGAGCAGCTGGTTGCAATCATTCGTTTCGAAGGCGTACGGAGGGTCGATGAACACCATGTCGAACGGTTCAACGGCCAAAGCCGAAGCCGCGTATTTTTCCGCGCGGGTCTTCACCACGCGGGCGCTCATGCCATGTTCCCACGAACGGTTATGCTTCAACGCGGTCAGCGTCTGCGCGATCAATGCGGCCGCCGGAGCGGAGGATTCCACCGCCACCAGCTCTCGCGCGCCACGGCTCAATGCTTCGATGCCCAAAGCGCCGGTTCCCGCAAACAAATCGAGCACGCGGGCATCGTCCAACACTCCCCACGAATCAAGGTGCGAGAAAATCGCCTCTTTGGTGCGATCTGTAGTCGGTCGGGTACCCGACTTCGGCGTGGTCAATGCCACACCTTTGAATCGTCCTGAAATTACGCGCATACGCACTACTCTAGCGTGGCGGGCTTAATTTAGGTGTGTCCGGCTCTTTTAGGCGTGCCAAACTAATTGCTGGTCAGGAACATTTCGTTGCCGCGCGTGAAATCCAATACTGCTCCAGCCAACTGCACAAATCCAAGCAAATCGGGATCGGCCGCAACAAGCTGCGTGGCTTCGGCCCGTGCCTGTTCGATGATCTTCACATCCTTGACCACGCGCAGCAGCTTCAATCCCGTTTTTCCGCCGGATTGCGCATCTCCGAGCACGTCGCCGGCTCCACGGAATTCCAAATCGGCCTGCGCGATTTCAGCACCATCCAACGTACCCTGAATCACGTCAAGACGGCGGGCGGCATCACTGTCCGCAGGTGCACGCGAAATCAGAAAAGCCCCCGAATCAGTGCCTCCACGACCAACGCGCCCTCGCAACTGATGCAATTGCGAAAGTCCGTACCGATCCGCATCGAAAATCACGATGCAACTGGCTTTCGCAACGTCCACGCCGACCTCAATTACCGTGGTCGCCACCAGAATCGGCGTTATACCGGCTTCAAAATCGGCCATAACCTGCGATTTTGTGGTGTCATCGTCGCGCCCGGTCAATGTTGCGAAGCGAATGCCTTTGAATTGCGGCAACGATTGCAGACGCTCCACGATTTCTGCGACGGAATGCAACGGGGGGCGTTGCGCGCGCTGTTCGTCGTCTTCACCAAGATCGTATGCTTCGTCAAAGGCGGGAACCGGCGAGCCCGTGGTTTTCGAGCTTGAAGCAGCCGACTCCGCCAACACGTCGTCCGCATTCTCGGAATCGTCGTCGATACGCGGGCAGACCACGTAGGCGCGCTCCCCCGCATCAATGCGCTTACGGATCAGGGCGAACATTTCGCCCATCAGCGACGCATTGCTTTCCGGCACCACGAATGTGCGAATCGGCTTGCGGCCGCCAGGAAGTTCGGTCAGCGCAGAAATATCAAGATCGCCGAACCAGGTCATGGCTGCGGTGCGCGGAATCGGCGTGGCCGTCATGACCAGCAGATGCGGCGCAGTAGCCCCCTTGGAATTCAACGATTCGCGTTGCTCCACACCGAAGCGATGCTGTTCGTCGATTACCGCCAGTGTGAGGTTCGGTGCCTGGAAACTCTTGGAAAATGCGGCGTGCGTCGCCACGACGATACAGGGCATGCCTGATGCGGCTGCGGCGAGTACGCGGCGACGTTCGGCAAGTCGCATGCCTCCCGTAAGGAGAAAGACGGGAATTTCCCCATCTTTTGTGCCGAATATATCGTTCCCTTTGCTTGGAATACCCACTTTTTGTGCATCGGAAATATGCGATTGCTCACTTCGTAATGTAATCGAATTGTCGTTATTTGAGTTATCCACATTGGAAATTTCGGCTATGTCAAGCAGATCGGCAAGTTGTGCACCTTTATCCACAGCATTATTGTTGATAGTTTGTTGTGCGGATTCCCCATTTTGTTGGATTGCTGACGCTTTCGTTGGCGCAGTATTTTCCCGGATTTCAGAAGCTGTTTTATCGTCTGCATCCGTCAATTTCGCCACCATTTTGGAAATGCTCGCATAATGTTGTTCGGCAAGAACCTGCGTTGGCGCTACAAGCACGGCCTGCCTGCCTGATCCCACAGCCTGCATCATGGCTGCGACCGCGACCACGGTTTTGCCGGATCCAACCTCGCCCTGCAGTAATCGTTGCATGGGGTAGTCGCGCGTCATATCGGCGGAAATATCGGCAATAACCTGCCTTTGGCCGCTCGTCAGAGCAAACGGCAGTGAGGCAATGAAATCGTCTTTCAACCGCGTTACGGAACATGCGGTCGCCTTGTTTTTGCGTGATGCGTCGCGTGCTTTGACGAGTGCGGTCTGGCAGATCAGCGCTTCCTCGTATCGCAACGTTTGCAAGGCGTTATCGAAATTCTTGCGATCAACCGGATCATGAATCGCCATGAATGCCTCAGCACGATGCATAAGCCCATATTCCTCACGAAAATCTTCCGGAATAATATCGGGAATAGCATTACCGAGTACTTTAATCTGTATTTCTCGATCAATTTGGGGAATATCAAAATCCCCTTCTTGCGTAGGATTATCTAAGAAATTCCCTGCATTTTGCGTTGCCAAATATTCGGCTCCGCGCAACGCATCCATATATTTCAATACCGATTCATGAATATGTTCGCTGGAAATTCGCGAAGTTGCATGATATACCGGTCGTGGACGGCAAACTCGTTTCAGCGCTTCGTCGATCGTTTGCGCATCGTATTTCAGATTGCCGAGAGGCGGATTCGCAGGATCGCCGAAACAGTCGTTCCATTCCCCGTTTTCCGACTGCGATTGCACGGGATTGATGGTGAGCAGGTCGGGATGCGTGAATTGCAGACGATTGTCGTACACGCTTGGCTCGCCTGCGACGACGAGCAGCGCTCCCGCGTGCAGTTTGCGCTGCACCCAGTCAACATACGATTTGCGATACGAAAAGAAGACCAGCGACGCCAACGATTTTGGGGTGTTGCGACGCGCTGCGAAATCGTCGTCCGTGACTGTTGCGATCAGGCGGAAGCCTCGACGTGCCATGGGGAAAACGCGCGTTTCGAGCACATGCGCGGCGAACGCCATTTTCTCCCCGATTTTCGCTTCATGCAGTGAGCGCGCGGGAACCGGATCGGTTACGCGGAACGGATAGTAGGTCAGGGCGTCGCCAACTGACACCACACCAAGCGATTTCAGCGCGCCGACTCTGCGGCGGTTGCTCTCGATTGATGAAATCGGTGTTTCCAGTGTGGTGCTCATAACGCACCATTCTCCCCAGTTATGCCGACAGATGCGGCTTCAACCACTGGGTACGACTCAAACCGCCCAAATTCCCCACTCGCTGGAGGAATACGGACGCAAACCAGCCCCTCAGCGGGCAAAAACCTCCACCTACTGGAGAAATCACCCCGTCCACAAGCCCCTCAGCGGGCAAAAACCTCCAGTCGCTGGAGAAATCAGGACGCAAACCAGCCAACCAATGGGCGTATTCCTCCACCTACTGGAAGAATACGGACGCAAACGCCACTGTAAGCGGGAAGATTTCTCCATCGAGTGGAGAAATCCGAACGCTTAAAGCCCTGGCGGGATCAAGATAAAGCAAAACCCCGGTGACCATTGGTCTACCGGGGTTTCAAGCTGTTATTTCGCGATTCACGCTTCAACGCGCTGAACCTTGCCAGCCTTGATGCACTTGACGCAAACGCGAACGCGAACGTTCTCGCCGTCGATGGTGGTGCGAACCGGCTGCAGGTTCGGGCGGAAGGTGCGCTTATTGCGAATATGTGAGTGCGAAACGGTGAAACCGGTCTGCGGTCCCTTGCCGCACACTGCGCAACGAGCTGCCATAATGGACTCCCTATAATTACTATTGACTTGCAAGTCTGCGCGTTCGATGCCCCGCAACTGAATGCAAGGCAGAACACACAACTTCTCAACTATACAACCAGCCCCAGCCAATCGCAAATTTGTGGATAGCAATCGCCTTAAATTCCCCGGAATGCCGCTGTCTGGTCAACATGCGTCAGGTCAGCAGACAGCACATCCAAACCACCATTTGCCCGCGCATAGACGCCGCCAGCCAGTCAAACCGCCCAACACACCCCACCCGGCGTCGTCGCGCTAGTTCTTCGAACGCCCTTCGGCTCCAAAACGCAGGCGCATCGCAACCGCGCCGATCACATCACCGCCATCGCGCATTCCAAGCATCCAAGCCGCATCCTGAGCCAGTAGCGGGAAACCAGCATCCGTCAGGCAAATCGCGGCGCGGGCAATCGTATCTAACACCTTGTCTTCCGGCGCAACCGGCACGCCGCCGGATCGCAACGCATCGCACGCATCCCCATATTTCATATCCGGCGAAGGCAATCCCATCTGCCTACTCACTTCTTCGGCCTCATCGCGCGCGGCCGTACGGAATGGCGTGCCGCCGTTGACCATCATCGCATAGCAGGCGAGCGCTTCCGGCAGACGTCCCAACTGCCACAATGCGTAGCCAAGTCGATAGTAGAGTACTTCGCAATCGATAGGCAGCACTGCGATTTTCAACGCGCCGATGAGCACGTCGGCCGCTTTGCCGTATTCGTCGGTTCTTGCGTATACCTGCGATAGTTCCTCGTAGAAACGTACGCTGGTTGGGGCAAGTTTGATGCAGGCGCGCAGCTCACGTTCCGCGCGCTCATAGTCGCCATTGTTTTTGGCGAGTTCCCCAAGATTCTGGTGTACGTCGACTACAGCATCCGGCAGTTTCCAGTAGCGCGTGTGTTCGTCGCCGTCTAGCAGGGAGATGATGAGTCGCACGCCTGGACGGCTGCAGTAGAGCGGAATCTCGCCATTTTCGCCAATTTTCGTTACGCCTGTCTCGTCAGTTCCGCCCGCTTCGCACACCCCACCTGCTTCACCGCTTTCGCCAAGTTGCGCCAACGCGGCTTCCAATTGGAGTTCGGCGACCATGGGGGATCCTTCGTTTTCTTCCATGATCGCGTTCACATCATCGGTGGAAACCGGCGATTCGTCATGCATCACGTCAAGTTCGCAGGCACGGTCGGCACGTAGGAATCCCCGCAATCCTTCAGGCAGCGCACGTTGATCCTGCCATTCGGAAACACGCTTCTCCAAGAATACGGCTGGCGTTGCAAGCGGTGTGATTGGCGTCAGGGCACGGTTCCCATCAAAGAAACCCACATAACGCACCGGGCGCAGCAAATTGAGCAGCGCCAGCGGATCGACATCCAACGGAACCACGTCGCATTGTCCGTTTTTCATGGCAGGCAGCGCACCCATCATGAATGGCACGCGATCGAATCCCATGGAAATCACGGGAATGCCGTCAGCATCCCCCACGCAACCGGTCAGATCGACTTGCGTCAGTCGTACGCTTGACGAGAACGCCGCCCACGCAAGCATGCCCGCCAATCGCACGGCATACGCGGAGGCGAATCCGTCGCGATATTGCGACGCAACCGGCATGATCGCCGTGTTCGGTATGCCGAAACGCACTACCATCACGCCGCTGGACGCATCGACGTCAAATCGGTAATGCAAGCGGAAAGGCAATTCGAGATTTTCGCAAACATTGGCGAATCTGGTGCTGATATCCCAATTTCCGCCGCGCGCCCCTTCCGTACCCCTCATTCTACGGAAGTTGTTTTCACCTTCCTGCAGACTGTCGATTGCCACGATCGCACCCGACACGTTTCGCAGATACTGTTGCGATTTCGCAATATAGAAGTTTTCGTCGATGCACGCTTCCGGCATACCTCCGTGCACCGCCCTGCGCGCTTCGTCGTCGGCATAGTCGATGCGGTTAAGCGCCGATTCGACCGCCTGCACAACATTGAATTGTTCATTGGAAAGATCGTTGCCGTTGCAGCGCAGCCAGAATCGTTTCGTCGTGCTCAGTCGGATCACATCAAAATCGTTTTCGGCAGCAATGTCTCGGATGCCCGCAGCACCGGCTTCCACCAAAAGTCGTGCCGCGAATCGTTCGAATGGCGACGCTTGCGCGGAGTTCGTGACGCCACGCCACATGATCATGTCAAGCGTGTCAGGCAATGGCTGGCTCAATATCGAGCGCAATATTTCAGCGTTCGCACCAAGCATGTCCGGAACTTCCCCACTCATACAGACTCCTCGACTCTTCGCAGAAATATGCCGACGCAACAGCGCGGCGGCAGTCACACACAGCAAACTTAGTTCGTGTTTTCCCAGTATTTTGACACGTTCCAATATACCGTTCTGCGAACGTTTTTCACGACATCAACATACGACATCAACATACAGATGATGCAATCTACAATCTGCACATGTTCATCTCCGTCATTTCAGTATTCCCAGTATTATTTGCAGCATTTCGATATTTCAGATTTTTTATGTCGATCACACATCAGTCGCAATGTTCATGCAATGTTCATGCGTAACGGCAGAGCGCATCCCTTACATCCATTTAAGATGAACTGTAGTGTATACAACAGTGAATTGACGGTTTATTCGAAAGAGTCAACAATCATGTCTGAACGCGCAACAGCGCCAACAACTGCGCCTGCCGCAACTTCCGCGCCCGTAGCTTCTGCAGCATCCGCAGCATCAGCAGAAAATCTGCCGGAACCCAACGCAAAACTAACCACCCGCGAAAAAAAGTGGATCGTCTACGATGTCGGCAATTCCGCATTCGTGATGCTGTCGACCGCCGTCGTACCAATCTACGCAAACTCGTTACTGCAGTCCGCCGGCCAATCGAATATCGTGTCGACATGGGGGTACGCGCAGACCATCGCATCGCTGATCATCGCGGTGATGATGCCCGTGCTCGGGTCCATGGCCGACGTGCAGAGCATGAAGGTGAAGTTCTTCACCGGATTCTTCTTGACGGGCGTGGTCGCCTGCTGTGCGATGGCGCTGCCGCTCAGCTGGCTCATTTTCTTGGTGGTGTGCATTCTCGCCACGGTCGGCCTGAACGGTTCGCTCACGTTCTACGATTCCATGCTGGTCGATATCACGTCGAATGAGCGTATGGACCGCGTATCTTCACATGGTTTTGCATGGGGCTATATTGGCTCCACGATTCCGTTCATCGCTTGTATTGCGCTGATTTTCGGCGGTCCGTCGTTGTTCGGATGGTCCACGGTGGCATGCACGCGCGCTTCGTTCGTAATCACCGCATTGTGGTGGGTTGCGTTCACCATTCCGCTGCTCACCAGCTATAAGCAAGTGCATTACCGCGCTACCGCAGGTCAGACCGGCGAGGCCATCCGCGGTACGTTCGCAGAGCTCGGCTCCACTTTTCGCGCAATCCGCAAGAACAAGCCGCTGTGGATGTTCATGATCGCGTTCTTCTTCTATATTGACGCGGTCAACACGGTGATTTCCATGAGCACCTCATACGGCACGCAGTTGGGCATCGACTCCACGCATCTGGTAATGGCGCTGCTGATCACGCAGTTCGTGGCATTCCCGAGCGCGATCGCGTACGGCAAACTGGCTGGGCGTTTTGGCGCAAAAACCATGATCACCACCGCTGTGATCGCTTATATCTGCATTGTGCTGTTCGCCGCGTTCTTCTTGCGTTCCGCTACGGAATTCTGGATTCTTGCGATTCTTGTCGGCTTGTTCCAAGGCGGTATTCAGGCGTTGTCGCGCTCGTATTATGGCAAGATCATTCCAAAGAATCGTGCCAACGAATACTACGGTTTCTACGATATTTTCGGCAAAACCGCTTCGATTATCGGCACCTTCCTCGTTGCGACCACCACGTCGCTGACCGGCAACGCTTCGGTAGGCGTGCTTTCAATCGCAATCCTGCTGATCGTCGCCCTCATCTTCCTTCTCCTGCAAAAAGACCCCACCCGTAAGTAGTACTTGTCTACTAAATGCGCATGTAGATTCAATCGCCACAACCAATTGATTCTGCGTGCGCATTCCTAGGTGATGCCGTATTTCCGATGTCAACTTACATCTGAAAAGTCATGCATGGCAAGAGTCAGCCGCGTAGTAATCGCAATTGCATTCTTCTTCAGAGTCTGCGAAGAAACGCAATGTTGATTCGAAAATCAGAAGAAATTGAGGGCACGTGCCACTTCGTCGACGATGTCGAGCATGGCGCTGCGCGCACGTTCAGGCTCTCCCTTGGCGATCGCGTCGGCTACGGCATCATGCGCGTCAAGCGCGTCGGGCTTCGGCTTCATCGGGTATTTGCCGAGTTCCACGCGCCCGCGCAGCACGGTGGCAATGGTGTCGGAAAGCGCGGCGAACAGCTCGTTGCCGCTTTCATGCAGGATCAGCGTATGGAATTCCACGTCGAGATCATGGAATTGTGCGAGCCCGGCTTCGCCCTCCTCGTTGGCTTCGGCGATCTGCCGCATTTGCGCCGCGTACACAGGGAATTTCGCCTTGACGTCGATGGGGGCAAGACGCGCGGCGGAAGCTGCCGCAGCCGGTTCGACCGCTAGCCGCAGTTCGGTGAGGGACGACAGCTGCTGCTCGCGTTGCGTGGAGTGGAGACGCCATTCGATCACCTGATGGTTGAGCGCCTGCCATTCGCCGAATGGGCGTGCGACAAGTCCGATGCGACGTTTGACAAGTACCGCATTCATGGATTCCAGTGTTTTCGCGACTTCTCGCGCCACGGTTCGGGAAATACCGAAACGACTTTGCAAGGCTTCCAACGTAAGGCTTTCGCCAGCCTTCCACTCGCCGTCGAGCATTTCGATGGCGAGCGTTCGACTCACCGAATCCTGCATCAGCTCACCGCCGGTATTTTCTGCGATTACCGTGCCTTCAGCCATCGATCGCTCCTCCCTTACCCACTCCACAACATGCCTGCTTTGTTTCACGGTATGTTTCACGTATTCTGTGGCATGCGCGGCAATCACAAATCACAGATGATTGCGTATCCGCGATTGCGTGATTTACCGCCATTTTGCACTATCTCCAGCATAGCAAGTCACACGATTTTTCCAATTCGTAGTACTTTTTATTTGACTGATACTACTTTTACGGTTTATAGTAGTCTTATTCCTGATGCGAAGCGGCACAGGATCGTCAACAGCAAGGAGAGCAACATGAGCATTCACGTAGTGGTGATGGGCGTTGCAGGATGTGGCAAATCCACCGTCGCAGAAGCCATCCATGAACGACTTGGATACGCGTACGCGGAAGGCGACGACTTCCACCCACAGGCGAATATCGACAAAATGTCAGCCGGCATTCCACTCACCGATGAGGACCGCTGGCCGTGGCTGAACGTCATCAACTCCTGGATGGTGGCACGTGAGGCGCTCGGCGAAAACACCGTGGTGTCCAGCTCCGCGTTGAAGCGCAGCTACCGCGAGGTGCTCGCCAAGGACGTGCCCACATTCTTCATTCACCTCAACGGCAGCCACGAGCTCATTCAGCAGAGACTCAGCGAACGCAAGGGCCATTTCATGCCGCCCGCACTACTGCCAAGCCAGTTCGCCATTCTTGAGCCGCTTGCTCCCGAAGAGAACGGCGTGGAAATCTCCATCGAAGGCAGCGTCGACGAAATGGTCGACCGTGCCATCGAAGCGCTGAACGCCTATGCAGCAACCGTGGCCGCCCAAACCGCAACCCAGGCCGCCTAACCCACCATTCCCCAGTCCGCATGTGTCCGATTCGGCAGAAACGGACAAACAGGACCCAAAAACATCAGCCCAACTGTCCGATTCACCGGAAACGGACATCCAAACACCAAAAACCAGCCTATGAACGTCCGATTCTGCAGAAACGGACACTCCACACAGCTTAAGAACGCCTATCTCGCTTATATATGGCAGACGTCCTCAGCAAAACGCCACTTCGGGGGTACGATTTGGCGGGTTTTAGCCAACCGACCTGCCATATATAAGCGAGATAGCTCCGGACAGGGGTGTGTTTCTACCATATATAAGGCAGAAACACACCCCTTTGGCTTATTTGCGTCCGAATTCCTCCAGCGAGCGCACACAGGGCTCAGCGGCCGTAGACTTCGTGCACGAACTTTTCGAATGCGGCGATGGAACGCTCCACCTTTTCCGTATCGATGCAGTACGCCATACGGAAGTAGCCGGGCACGCCGAAACTGTCGGACGGCACGAGAATCAGGTCGTAATCCTTGGCCTTCATGCAGAACGCATTCGCATCATCCTCAAGCGCCTTCGGGAAGATGTAGAACGTGCCTCCCGGGCGCACCACGTCGAATCCGAGGCGCACCAGCGCGTCATACAAGAGGTTCATGTTCTTCTCGTACACGGAAAGATCGCTGGTTTCGTCCACCACCTTGGCCACGGCCAGCTGCACGCTGGATCCTGGGCAGTTATGGCCGGTTCCGCGGCTGATCTGCCCGCACATCGGCACGATCAGTTCGGCATCGGTAGCGCGCGGGTTCACCGCCACGTAGCCGATGCGCTCGCCCGGCAGCGACAGCGACTTGGAGTACGAGTAGCACGAGAGCGTGTTGTCGTAGAACTTGCTCGGATACGGCTGCACACCCCCATCGAACACGATTTCACGGTATGGTTCGTCGGAAATCAGGAAGATGTCGTGCCCGTATTCGACCTGCTTGGCGCGCAGGATTTCAGCCAGTCGGGTCAGCGTTTCGGCGGAATAGACGGCTCCGGAAGGATTGTTCGGCGTGTTGATGAGCACCGCCGCGGTTCCCGGGTTCAGCGCCTGTTCGAACGCTTCGAAGTTGATTTGGAAGTTTTCGGTGTCGGCCGGCACCACGGTCAGATGTGCGCCGGTTCCGTTGACATACGGCTGGTATTCCGGGAAGTAGGGGGCAAAGGTGATGACTTCGTCGCCCGGATTGGTCACCACGCGCAGCGCGTGGGCCAGCGCGCCGGCCGCACCCGTGGTCGGGAAGATGTAGTCGGTCGTATAGTCCATGTCGAAGCGGCGGTTGAGGCTTTCCGCAATGGCCGTGCGCACCGAGATAATGCCCAGCGACGGCGAGTATCCGTGCAACGCGACCGGTTCCGCCTCTTGGTACAGGGCGATCATTTCGTCGGTGAAGCTTTGCGGGCAGGGCACGCTCGGATTGCCCAACGAATAGTCGAACACGTTCTCGTAGCCGATTTCGGCACCGCGCGCGGTCGCGTATTCGCTCAGCTCGCGGATCACGGATTTTCCGCCGAGCATGGCCTTGTAAGCTTCGTTGATCATGGACAACCTCCCCGTCGTTCGTTCATTTCGCACGTTCGCGCTGCCACGCACTTTCGCACGTCTGCGTTTTCCACGCGCGTTCGCACGTTCGCGTTTCTCCACGGAACAATCCGCGGAAAAACGCCGCTATACCGTTTCTACCACTGGATTGTCACAGCCGGCTTTCGATGGTCACTTGGTAGACGGGGTTTGCTGTTGCGTAGCCGCCATGCCCGGCACGAATCCGTTGCTGAAGATCCTGCGCCAGTATTCGAGCATATCCGCTTTCGACATTGACATGAACATGCCCGCCGCAAGCACGGCGACATCCTCGTTGAATACGGTGTCGATCGGCAGTTGCTCATGCAGTTTCGGCCAGCGTTGCAGTACGGAAAGCATGCCGCCGACCGTGAAGTCAAGCATGAGATCGGTTTTCAGATCGAGGCTGTCGGCATCCAGTCCAAGTACGGAAATCATGGTGAGTCGCCCGAATTCCTTGAGTGACGAAACGAGTTCCGGCGAGCTGTGCGGGCCGGCCAGCAATGCCAGTCGGTCGAGACGCTGGCGCTGTTCCGGATCGCGCAGCAGCGCGGTGACATGCTTGCGCCATTCGGTGTCCGGATCGAAATCCCGTCCCGGTACGCCTGGCATTGGCGTGTTTTCGACGGCGTGCAGAATTGCGGAGTCCGCGAGTTCCGGCAGTCCGGAGAAATGGTAGTAGAAGGAATTGCGATTCACGTCTGCCGTGCGCACGATGTCGGTGACAGTGATTTTGTTGTACTCGCGTTCCGAAAGCAGCTCCCAGAAAGCGTTTTCGAGACGATCTTTCGCTGGCAGGATTTCCGAATCCCTACGTGGTCGTGGCATCAGTACCCCCTAATAATTAGTCACGTTGCCTCATAACCACGTTTTATTGTACAAGTTGTCTAGACCGAATTTCGGCAAATGTCGTATACGAATTCGCGCTTACAACACAAGTACGCTACGTGCACAGTGCTCGCCCACGTTCGCACAGTGCTCACGCCTCATTCGCGCTTCACTTTCGCTGAACTTTCGGATTGCGCGCGAGCGCCGCCTGCAACAGAATCACCAGCGCCTGATTGATGTTGTGCCGATCCGCACTGCTCAAGCCAACATATGTGCCGAGCATTTCAGGAATCACTTTCGGACCGGCCGCCACGATCGCAGAAATACTGCCCGCACCGGAAGCCTCAAGCACGGAGAACAGCGCGTCGACCGCATGCTCACGCTGTTCTTTGGAAAGTCCCGCAAGCCAGCCGTTCAGCGACTTGTTGAACACCACCGAACTGTCGGCCACATCTTCGGCCTTGGCGAATTCACCCCCGTGCATCTGCCACGAGAAGGCGAAATGCTGCATGATGCCGTCCACGTCGGATTTCACCACCACGCAACGTTCGGGGGTTTCAAACACCATGCCCACCACCGAGGAGTCCGGCACGATTTTCACAATGCGGTCGCTCACGCTCGCATATTCGAAACTTTTCACCACTTCTTCGGGGAAACCCGGCCCGTCGAGCGAGTAAATGCGTTCAACGCGGTCCTTGATCTCGTCTTCGGCGTTCATGGCCGCATATACGGCCAGATTACCACCTTTGGAGTGACCGGTCAGCAGTATCGGCCCATCCCACAGCGAGGCGACTTTTTTCAGGTATTCAGCTGCGGAAACCTGTGCTGGAACCGGGTATTGGAAGGCCATGTTGAAGTCTTCCTTCCATCCGACCAGCGAATCATCAGTACCCCGAAACGCCACAACCAGCGTTCCCGACGGCAGCCGGAAAGTCACTGCCGCGAACTGCGTTTGCGCACCACCATCGAACTGCTCGCAATACGCGCTCATCTCAACGTCGGAAAACCGCGGATTCGCCGCCACAGCATGGTAGAAGTCGTGCGTCACCTGCGGATCGACCAATCCCACGTTCTCCACATCATGGTCGGCCACGGGCTTGTCGTGGTTCAGCTCGTCATCGGCACGCGCAATCGTCACGCCGCCAAACGGGGGCTTGCGCAGCATACGCAACGATGCAATCGGACGCCGAATATCGAATTGCTTCGCACGCGCCTGCAACGTACCGTATTTCGCTACCAAATCGTCCAATCGCAGCACGCATTCCGGTACTTCGTCGTACGAAAGCTGCGCCAACACCAATGCGTCAGCCTCACGGAACGGCAATGCCTCGAAACTGCGCGTTTCCGTGCGCGCATAGTCAATAATATTGCCCATCACGCATCCCCCTCCTTGTCGTTGCGCAGTTCCCCGACAGCGACTTTCGCCGCACTGGCTGGAATCGCCTTGAACACGTCTTTGATGAGTTCGCGCGTTTGCACGTCGGTACCTCTGGCGGCTGCCACGATTTTCGGCAGCGAATCCGTCCAATTCGCCACCAGATCAGCGATATTACCGTACCCCGCGGCTGCGAAGATGTCGTATATCTGGTTGATGGCCCGTTCGCGTTGTTCCTGGCTTACGCGGTCGAACCATCCGTCAATGGTTTTGCCGATGAGTTGCGCACCGCCTGTCAGCTCGCTTGCCCGCTCGAATTCGCCGGATTGCGTCACTTGCCAGCTTGATCCCATATGCTGCAGAATGCTTATGGCGTCGGCTTTGACGAAGGTTGGTTTGATTTGCGATTGCAACAGCATGCCGATAATGGAGGATTCCGGCACGGTTTTGTCGATTCGTGCCGCGATTGCCTGATATGCGCGGCTATGCACCATGACTTGAGACATTCCAGGACCGTCATGCGAGAAGATGCGGGAGATTCTGCAGTTGCGTCCCGGCACGCTTCCTCCGAGCGCCGGCAGCAGTCCGAGCCGTTGCGCGCGTTCGTTGGTCGCTTCAATATCGCTTTGCGTGATTTGCATGGCCGCATATACCGCCATATTGCCGCCTTTGGAATGCCCGCCGATCATAATGTCGGGTGATTTTTTCGCCGAGAGGAAACGTTCCGTCCTGTCCAGAATCGAGTCCGCATATCGATATGCCGATTCTTGCGACGGCACTGGGCAGCGCACCGCCATATTAAAATCCTCTTTCCAACCGACGAGCGTGCCGTCAGTGCCACGGAACGCAACATATAAGCCGAAATCGGCACCCAAATCGAAGGTCATCGCAGCGAATTGCTGCTGCTCGCCCTCATCCAAACGTTCGTCATACTCCCCCACCCGCAACCCGCGGAATCGCGGCGATTCGCAAACCGCGCGCAGCAACGAAAGCCGATAATCATTCATTTCAGAGGAATTCGAAACAAACATCTCATCGTAGCTTTCGGCGCGCAGCAAGTCACGGATCGGCACGGTCGCCACCGACTTGGCCTCGCCGAATGCTGGAACCAAGCCCGGCAATCGCATGTAGGAAAGCTCGGAAAGCACCAAGGAATCGACATTGCTGAACGCCAATTCGCCAAACCCGCGGAACTCGCGGCGCACATAATCCACAACATTGCCCATGCCTCAACTTTAGTCCGTTCACGGCTCCGGACACATGTCACCACGCGCATTCCCACATGTTCTCGCGCACGCCCCCGCACACCCACGCTCAAACCGACTCAGCCACGCACTGTAGGATATGTGCGAACACAAGTTGCGAACACGCATCTCGAACACGCATCGCAGACGCAGCGAACGCAAGTCGCGCGCACCAGTAATGCATGCGAATCAAACTTATGAAGGGACGCTTCAGAACACTATGGAACCGATTGGAATCGTTGTGGATTGGCTGAAAACCAATTCCGGAAAAATCATTCTGCTCATTGTCGTTGCACTGCTTGCGGCCGTTATCGACAAGGCGCTTACCCGAATCGTGAGCAAAGTGCTGGACCGTTCGCAAGTGCCGAACGCTTCGATTTTCATCAATATTCTGCGCGCGGTGGTGTGGACGTTGGCTGTGGGCACTGTGCTGCAGCCGGTGTTCGGCATTAATCCGACCACGATTTTCACCGCGCTCGGCATTGGTGGTCTTGCGGTGTCGCTCGGTATGAAAGATACGATCGCGAACATCATCGGCGGTTTCGGTCTGATGCTTGGCCGTGTAATCCAGCCGGGCGATCTGGTGAATGTGGCGGGCACCGATGGCGTGGTCGAAGACATCAACTGGCGTCAGACCGTGGTGCGCGAGCGCAATGGCAACGTCAAGATCATTCCGAATTCGATTCTGAACACCGCGTCACTGGAAAAACTCAATCCGTCCAATGAGATGCTGGTTCGTGTGCCGTTTACCGCCAAGGCCGGTACCGACATCGACGAGATGACCCGTCAGGTGGTTCAGGCCGTGCAGCGCGACACCGCCGATTTGGCCGATCCGCGCTTCCCCCCGAAAGTGAGACTGACCGGCTACTCCCCTTACGGCATCAATGTCGAAGTGTGCGCGTACGCCAAGCCGGGATCGTTGCTTCCCGACATGATCAACGCCGTGGCACGTTCCATCGCCAATGCTGATTTTCTTGAGAATCGCGCCATCAACAAGGAATCGTAATCTCCTTGTGAACACAAGAAATCGCGATTGACCCATGTATAAAAAGTGCCGCATGTAGTATTCCACATGCGGCACTTTTTTATACTGAAATTATTACATCATTAGATTGATTGCCGTAATAATAACCGTCACTACAATGTAAGTAATTACACCGACGTTCAGTATTGCTGTGCTCGTGCGAACACCACGAGGCAGTTCTTCCGGCGCGGTATAGAATACAAAATTCTTACGTTCACGAATAAGCAGCACCACACCCGCAATGATCAGACCGCAATACAGCAGCATATAGATGCCGAATATCATCATTCCCGTCGCATTCTGGCCCATCCACTGCATCATGGCTGTTCCGTCGCCGTTTTCCGCACTGGTCAGCACGTTCATCAGACTGTCGATGTCAATGTTCGTCATCACCCATGGCGCGGCCACGCCGCCCATGAAGTTGACGAACATGTGCATGACCACCGAATAACGCAGTTTGCTGGTACGCACGTACACGTAGCCGAATACAAGACCCAATGCGAATGCGTAGAAGAACTGGAACAGGTTCATGTGCACCAAGCCAAAGAACAGCGCGGAGAACACGATCGCGGTTTTTTCGCCGTATTTGCGCGTGCGGCTGATGAGTTCCTTGCGGAAGATCCATTCTTCGAACAACGGTCCGAGAATCACGAGGAACACCACGTTCCACACGTTGAATTGCATAGCCAGATCACTTACCGAATTGCTGGCGTTGCCTCCGGAAAGCAGCGACGCCAGCATATTGCCGATGAGACTGCCCACATACATGAGCGGGAAGCACATGACCAGCAGTTTGAAGAATTGGCCTGGCTTCATGTCGAACTTGCGTGTTTCAATGACCGAAGATTTGCCCATGATCAGTACCGCGAGCGGCATGGCCACGAGATACAAAGGGGCATCCGACGCCACATACACCGCCCAATTCGGCAGATTCGTGGCGTGCAGTACCTGATAGAGCACGCCGGAAAGCACCATCGCAAGCGCATACCAGATCACCACCATCAGGCACATGCCTGCGCCGATGCGGGAGAACACGCTTTTCACGCGCCTAAGCCAAAGTTCATAAGGATTGACTTGCGGCTGTGGATACTGCGGTTGTTGCGGATATTGCTGATATTGGGATGGCTGCTGCGGATTCTGCTGTTGCGGCCGCTGCGGATATTGTGGGTACTGCGGAAACGTCATATTTGCCTTTGCGACGACGTGCACGGGGTGCATATACGAAAATGCTGATATTCAGCACCTTAATACAGGAATGCTGAATATCAGCTTACAATCTCATGACCGTCGTCATGAACGTCCGCAACGAAACAGCTCACACGGCGAGCGCGGCGATTGGACGCGGAGCCACCACACAATCGAAATCAGCGCAGCACGCCTTCGATCAACGTGGTGATCAGGTCGGTGTAGCTCACGCCGGTCGCCTCCCATGCCTTGGGATACATGGAAATCGGGGTGAAGCCCGGCATGGTGTTGATTTCGTTGACCATCACTTCGCCATCGGCCGTCACGAAGGTGTCGACGCGGCTCAGGCCGGCGCCATCGACCGCGATGAACGCTTTTTTGGCGGTTTCGCGCACGCGGTTCAGAGTTTCTTCCGGCAGGCTTGCGGGCACTTCCACATGGCTTGCATCGGAATTCACGTACTTGCTGTCGAAATCATAGAACTGGTCGTCGCCCTCGGCACGCTTGTCAAGCACGATTTCGCCTGGCCAGCTGGCCTGCGGAGCCTCGCCGGCCTTCGGGCAGAGCACGGCGCATTCGATTTCACGCGCGTCGATGCCCTGTTCCACGAGCACACGCCAATCATGGTGGGACGCTTCGAACACGGCGGCGGCAAGCTCGGCCGCATCGCCCTCATGTTCGACCTTGGTCACGCCGAAGCTGGAACCGGCGCGGGACGGCTTCACGAACAGCGGGTACTGCAATCCGGCCTGCTGCACCGCGGCAAGCATCTCGTCCGCTTCGGCGGCGAATTCGGAAGCGGCATCATAATCGCGCACATCCAACGTGATGCCGGGAGCCACGGGAATACCGGCCGCAGCCAGCAATACCTTCGTATAATGCTTGTCCATGCAGGCGGCGGAAGCGAGCACGCCGCAGCCAACGTACGGCACGTTCATCATTTCGAACAGGCCCTGAATCGTGCCATCCTCACCGTACGGACCATGCAATACCGGAAGCACGGCGTCCACGTGACCAAGCGAAGTCAGCGTGCCGTCATCTTCACGAGCGAAGAAACCATCCTGGCCGAGCGCCACATCCAACACCACATCTTTGGAGGAATCCGTCTTCTCCACCATCGGCAGGCCTTCGCTCATGTTCCACTTGCGTGGATCCTCGCCGTCTACGATCCACTCGCCGTTCTTGGTAATTCCCACCTCAATGGCTTCGAACTTGTCAGTATCCAACGCGCGCAGCACGCCCGCCGCAGAGATGCAGGAAATCGAATGCTCGTCGGCTTTGCCGCCATACATCACCACAATGCGCTGTTTTGCCATCTTTGTCTTATGCTCCATAAGTTGGTCCGTTGAACGCACACGCGCCCAACACCGTCTGCCAATACTGTCTATACTGTCTGTCTTCGCAATATCGCGCCGGTTCGCACTTCTGTTCGCCTGCGATACCACGCATTCGCAATATCGCAGTTCAGTATACAAATCGCACCTGAAAGTGCGGTCTTATCTGCAATTGCGATGTTGCGGAAAGCTTATTCTTCGTTGATGCCTTCGCCGAAAAGTTCGGACAGCATTTGCGCGCAGGAGATGCCGTCGGAAAGCACGTGGCTCATGGCGGTGGCAAGCGGCGTGGGCACGCCATACTGCTTGCCGAGCGCCACTACCGCATCGGCAGTCGGCACGCCTTCGGCCACGCCGTTGCTCACCTTGGTAGCTTCCTCAACGCTCAGGCCCTTGCCCAGATTGGAACCGAACGTGTAGTTGCGGCTCAACGGGGATCCGCAGGTGGCGATCAGGTCACCTACGCCAGCCAAACCGGCGAACGTCTTCGGATCGGCGCCTGCCGCCTCGCCCAGGGCAGTCAGTTCGGCTAGGCCACGGGTTTCGATCATGGCGGCAGTGTTTTCGCCGTAGCCGGCGCCGCGGGCCATGCCCACGGCCAGCGCGACCACGTTCTTCAGCGATCCGCACATTTCCAAGCCGATCACGTCGCGGGTTACGAACGCACGGAAATAGTCGGTGGTGCAGGCAGCTGCGATCTTGCGCGCATTGTCGAGATCTTCGCAGGCGACCACGGTCGCGGCCGGCTCACGGTCGGCGATCTGCTTACTCAGGTTCGGTCCGGAAATCGCGGCGAAGCGGTCAGCCGGCAGGTCGAGAGTTTCCATGACGACTTCATCCATGCGCTTGTCGGTGGTGCGTTCTATGCCTTTCATCAACGAGGCGACGAGTGCGGTTTCGGGAATCAGGCCCTTGAATTCGGCGAGCGCCACACGGGCGAACTGTGCGGCAATGGCCACGATCACAATGTCGGCGTTGGCCACGGCTTCGGCACGGTCGCCGGTGGCGGTCATGTTGCTTGGCAGCACTTTCACGCTAGGCAGGCGAACACCGTTATGATGGTGGTCGCGAATGCCTTCCACAATCTCCGGTTCGATGGCCCACATGGTCACATTGTTGCCTGCGTCGGCAAGCACCTGACCGAAAGCGGTTCCCCAAGCTCCTGCGCCCAGTACCGTCACGTTCGTCATATTTGCTCCTTGCATCGCTCCGGGCATCATTCATAGCCGGAGTCTTGGCTCAAAAATTGCTTTTCCTATGCTACCGCCGGCTGCGCACACCGCGATGCATACTGCAATACGCGCCACACGTACGCGCATTCAGCTGGCAGTATTTCGATTACTGCATTTCAGCAATCGCGTGTTCGGCCTTTTTCGATTCAGTCCTTCACTCGGCTCATCGTGCGATAATCCCAATATCCGTCAGGGGCTTGTTCGCCGCGAATTTCGGCCATGACTTCGGTCATGCGCACGCGTATGCGTCGGGTGAGTTCGTTGGCGAGATCTTCCGGCACTTCCTCACCCCAGGAATCGCAATCGGCGAGCAGATCCGCATAATCAAGCGCCTTGTCGTAGCACATGACCACGTTCTTGCGCGGCCACGGCCACCAATGGTTGATGCTTGCCGCACCCCACGTTACCGCGCAGTACAACGGTATCTGGTAGCCGAGTCGGCGCGAGGATTCGAGGGCGATTACACCCACGCCGTTTTTCATGCTCATCGGCCATTTCTGCGGGTCGCGCGTCACCGTGCCTTCCGGCCATACGGTTAAAGGTCGGCCGGAGGTGAGGATTTCGATGGAGGTTTCCTCAATAGCTTTGGCTTTGCCGGAACGACGCTGCACCGGCTGCATGCCGACCAGCTGGAACCATTTGCCGATCAGCGGCCACGAGGCCATTTCGGCTTTGGCCATATAACGCGGGCGGCGGCCTTGGTGGAATATAGAGATCATGGGCACGAACACGTCGAACATGGTGACGTGCGTGGCCGCGGTGATGAACGGACCGGTTTCCGGCACATGCTCGATGCCCCACGCCTTGAGTTTGGTGCGATTGCGGAATACGATGTCGCATCCGGTGAGCAGACGGTGGGTCGCTTTTGGATTCTGCGCTTCGATTTCCGCGGTGTTGGCTTTGCGTGGGCCGGTCGGGAAATCATGGGTCGGGTCTACAAGATGATGCTTCTGCGCGAGTTTTGCGACTTGCTCGTCGCTCAGCGGCTTCACTGCAGAGCGCGGCGACGGTTTTCCTTTAGATGCCATGGTCTCCATTGTGCCACCGGCTGCCGATACGTATGGAACCGTATCGGCATCAGTTTTCGTTCATAGCATCAAGCCGATGCTGCAGCTCGTCGACCTTCTCCTTTCATTGCCTTCTGCCCCATTTTCTTATCAAATGATGCAGAAAAAACATGAGGCAGCAAGATCAAACCACAGAAAGACTTCGCACATCCACAGCAATCGCCGGAAAAAACAAAACCGGCACCCGCGTGAAGCGAGTGCCGGTGAAAGGCGGTATAGACGTTCGACACGACCGTTCAATCGCAAATCATCAGCCACGACTGGTCAGCCACAACCAATCCTGACCGTTCACGGCGAATCAGTCGAAATCGGCGCCGAGAGCTTCGAGCTTGCCTCGGAAGTCGGCGTAACCACGGTCGATCAGGGAAATGCCCTGCACATTGGATGGCCCCTTGGCGGCGAGCGCCGCAATCAGGTGGCTGAAACCGCCGCGCAGATCCGGCACATCAATATCGCGGCCGGTCAGCGGGGTCGGTCCGAAAATAACCGCGGAATGCTTGTAATTGCGCTGCTGGAAACGGCATGGCAGCGATCCGAGGCATTCGCGATACAGCTGAATCGTGGCGCCCATCTGCACCAGTGGCTTGGTGAAACCGAAACGGTTCTCATACACCGTTTCGTGCACGATCGACAGGCCCTTCGCCTGCGTCAACGCCACCACCAGCGGCTGCTGCCAGTCGGTCATGAAGCCCGGATGCACGTCAGTTTCAATCGCGACCGGCTTCAGATCGCCACCCGGATGCCAGAAACGAATGCCGTTATCGGTGATATCGAACTCACCACCGATCTTGCGGAACACGTTCAGGAACGTCATCATTTCAGGCTGCGTGGCACCTTTGACGAAAATGTCGCCATGCGTGGCCAATGCCGCGGAAGCCCAGGAAGCAGCCTCGATGCGGTCGGTCAGCGAAGTGTGTGTGTAGCCCTTCAGTTCCTTCACGCCCTCGATGCGGAACGTACGATCCACATCCACGGAAATAATCGCGCCCATCTTTTGCAGCACGCACACCAAATCCATGATTTCCGGTTCAGTGGCAGCGCCGGAAAGCTCCGTTTTGCCTTCCGCGAGCACTGCGGCAAGCAGCGTCTGCTCGGTAGCGCCCACGGACGGGTACGGCAGATGGATCTTCGCGCCATGCAGGCCGTTCGGCGCGGTGATATGAATGCCGTCCTTATGTTCTTTATCGACGTTGGCGCCCAACTTGCGCAACGTTTCCAGATGGAAATCGATCGGACGACCGCCGATATTGCACCCGCCGAGAGCCGGAATAAACGCCTCGCCCAAGCGATGCAGCAGCGGGCCGGAGAACAGGATCGGAATGCGCGACGAGCCGGACAGCGTATCCACGTCGGCCACATCAGCAAGCTGCACATTCGTGGCATCGATCGTGACCACGCCGTGATCGCCGTCCACCGTAACGTCCACGCCATGCAGACGCAGCAAGTCGGAGACCACATGCACGTCGCGAATCTCCGGAACATTCTTCAATACGGACGTGCCCGGGGCGAGCAGCGCCGCCACCATGGCCTTGCTCACGAAGTTCTTCGCGCCACGCACCTTGATGGTGCCGTTCAGCGGCTTGCCACCTTCGACGTGCAGAATGTCGTTGTTATTGTCAGACACGCTCAACCTCTTTCGACCCGCTATCGGATCAAATTTAAAGAAACACTGCCTTTCAGTTTGCCATAAGGCATGTAGCATATTCGCGGAAAACGGAATTCAGCGCAGTGTCTCCTTAATTTCGCGCGCGAGATTCGCGTCCCACATGGCACCCGTGGCACTCATCACCGCGTTCGCACCAGCCTCACGGTACGCCTTGTAATCTTCCGGACGAATCACACCGCCTACACCGACGATCGCAAAATCAAGCCCCAGCTTCTCACGAATCGCGCTCAAACGACCGACCATATCGAGACCTGCGCCACGAATCGCATTGCCGCACACGCCAGAACGGTCACGGCCCGCGCCAGGCAACGCCTGATTGCCGTTCGCATCCACTAGTTTCGCGGAAATCGTGTTGATCGTAGAGAAGCCCTGCACCGCGCCATGGCCTACAGTTTCCTTCACCATGATCTCCAAATCGGTATCATTCGGAATGTATGCGAGCTTCACGATCAGCGGACGATCGCCGATTTCGTTCTTCACCGCTTCCGTAATCTCGCCAACCAAATGCGGATCATGGCACAGCAGACGATTATGCCCCTCATTCGGGCAACTGGTGTTCATTTCCATCAGACCAGCGCCAGTTTCGGCTACCAAATGCGCGGTGGTGACATGATCGGCAATGTACGCCTCGCGATCCATGCCTTCAACGCGGGATCCCTGAAAGCTCGGCACCAGCAGCTGGCCATCGCCGGCCGCCGCGATCGCCTTTTGCATATCCGGCTGCCACTCGTCCGGATCACGGGAGGGAACGCCAAAACTGTTGGAAATCGAAATCGGAAGCTCATAGCGGGTGTCGGCAAGCACGCCCTCGTCAAGTTCGGCACTGCCGGGAACCAGCGAACCGTCAGCATTCCTCGGATGCACGGCAAGCACGTTCGGGAACGCATTGCAACCCCATGCGCGGGAGCGAACCGTCTTATACACGGCCAAATCGAAGCCCATGTGGAAGGCAGCCGTGGTGAAACGCTCGTTCAGCAGCGGGCCTGCCGGAATGCCAAACGGCAGGTTCACACGGAAGCCAAGGAATTCCTCAGCCTGATCGAACGGCTGGGACTGAGCGGACTGCTCGGAAGCATCGGCATCGGCATCGCTCTTCAATACTTCAGCGAATGCGCCGAACGGCCCCTGCAGATAGTTGTCTTCATACGTGCGATTGACGTCATAAAACGGCGCGAAACCTTGGCTCATAGTGTTCTCCGAAGTTGTTCTCGTGTCATGTTGGATGTGCGATGTGAACGCGCGGGATGTTGTATCCACTGTAACGCGTCATAATCCCCAAACGCCCGGACTGTCTCACCGAAACAGCTTCCCACAGATCGTTTCGGACTGTTCAGACCAAGCCAGCTCAACGAATCAGGACTTTCCGCGAACCGTCTCGCCCGGTAAGGCGGTACTTGCGTCCGCGGCCAACACCTATTGGTTCGATGACGCCGTCATCCACCATTGAAGCTAATATCTCCCGAGTTCTGGTAAGACCAAGACCCAGCACTGTGGCCAGATACGATGTGGGCTGTGGCCCGCCAACCGTCAGCGCATAAGTGATTTTCTCCAACTGGCTTTGCGGTCTAATCACATCGCCAAAATCGGCATTACACGACATCAAAGCTTCATCAGACGCAGCAACCATATCTTCCAGCCGTCCGTTTTCATAGGTACCACCCCTATGGGCCGCACCGGAACCGTTTTCCGGACTTAGCGCCGTATCGGAAGGCGCTGTGTCAACAGAATATCCACCCATGCAACCTTCCGCGCTTCCGACAAACTTACGTGGATACAACGTAAGCTGCACACGATCCGGATTGTCAAACACCTCCAATTTCGGATCGGCAGTTCCTGCGAACAGACTGCCTTCACGCATCACATCAAAGCCACTGCCAGCCTTCTCGCCAATGCCAATCAGATTGAACATCTTCATCAACGTAGGATTACGCGTATCCGAAATGCCACCCTGTACCACCTCGTCAATGGAAAGGCGCAATCCACCAGGATTCGACAGCACGATCCTGTCGTAATACTGAATGATCACCGTACCCCGACGAACGAAATAATCAGCATGGACAAGCGCATTGGTAACAGCCTCACGAACGGCTTTGTCCATCGGATTGTCATCGATTCTATGTAAATCGGCACCAAGCCGAAATGGATGAGCGACAGCGGACCGCAGGCGGTTGACCACCCTTCCCCAAAAATCATACAAATTCCCCGACCAAGTGCCATCCTCCGAGGTGAAACGGTCATCCCACCGGTCCCGATCGCCCATAATCTCACGATAATCCAAGAAATAATAGGGGAATTCGGATGTGATCCGCCACGCCTCACCAAACATCAACAATCCAGCCCTAGTGGGACGGACTTGCGAACCATCAAGCCGCAACGCCTCAATACGAAGCAGAAAATCCTCATCAGACAACCCGACCCATGGATGGTCAGAACGCCTGCTCTTAAACTGCCGACGATACGACGCAACACTATCGGCGTTCAGCGCATCAACGCCCATATCTTCGACAATTGCCCTATCCAAAGGAATCAAATCACTATCCCGAAGCATGGCATGGACCGTTTCCTCATCACACAGGTAATCGCCATCACCATTGCGCCGATATGAACCCTTCATCGGATTCGACCCCACGTATACGGGAAGATGTTCCCTTGCCGCGCGCGGAATATCAATGGAAATGACGTCACCCTGCGAAGTATGGCGAATCACCACATCGTTATCGCTCAGCACGACGGCACTGACCTTCGAAGAATCATGCACCGTATTCCAAAAATCCTGCACCATTTTCCGAGCGTCATCGACTCCAGTGATATACAACGAATGGTCTTCATGCTCGGACACGCCAAGCAGAATCAACCCACCTTCGGTGTTGGCAAAAGAACTATATGTTTCCCACAAACTGTGCGGCAACCCACCTTTGGCGCGCTTCGCTTCCAAACGGTTACCTTCACGCATCCGAGGAACCTCTCGGGACCACCAGGCATCGTCATGCTCATTACCGTCCATTGCCATCATCACCTTACATACCAAGCAATTTACACTCATTTTGCCGCCGCTTTGCCGTCGTAATACGATTTTACCACCGCTTTTCACGCGCTTTGCCACCGCTTTGTGGAATTTGCTATTGACGGAAAGACGATGATGGCGAACAAAAAGCCCGGCTTGGTTGCCGGGCTTAAAGAATGATAGCCAATGATGCGGTAGGCTACAGTCGCGATCAGCCAACAGGCCTGTCCCGCAATTACGGATCGCGCTGCGCGCGGACTCAATGCTCCCTCGTTTCGGCTGCCGTCGAAACTAGGGCAAGGCCCTGCTGGCAGTGCACTGCAATGCCAGCCGCCGGACACGGCTAGATAATGCCGCGATCGGCAAGCGGGCCCTGCCAATCCGGGTATTCACCTTCGCGCGCAGAAGCGATCGTCTGCTCCGGCTCGCACTTGACCGGCAGCGTCTTCGGCTTGAACGGGAACTTTTCGGCACGCATCTTTTCGTATGCCACGATATCGTCTTCATACTGCAACGTCAGATCGATATCGTCGTAGCCGTTCATCAAACGCCAACGGGTGTAGTCGTTTACCTCGAATGGCAGCGTCACATCGCCGCACGTCACCGTGCGATCCTCCAGGCTCACGGTCATTTCACGGCCCGGCTCCTCGTCGAGCAGCTTCCACAGCAGCTCAACGGATTCCTGCGGCATAATCGCAGCCAGCACGCCGTTCTTCGCGGTGTTGCCGTAGAAGATGTCGGCGAAACGAGACGAAATCACCACGCGGAAACCGTAATCGTGCAGCGCCCACACGGCATGTTCACGCGAAGAGCCGATCCCGAAATCCGGTCCGGCAACGAGAATCTTGCCTTTCTTGTATTCCGGCTGGTTAAGCACGAATTCCGGATCGCGACGCCATGCATAGAACAGCGCGTCGTCAAAACCGGACTTCTGCACGCGCTTCAAAAACACGGCGGGAATAATCTGGTCGGTATCGACGTTGGAGCGGCGAAGCGGTACGGCCACGCCGGTAAGAGCAGTCAGTTTTTCCATTTCAACATTTCTTTCGATTTACGATTCACAGGATGCCGGAAATCCAAGATTTTCCGATGATTTCCAAGGATTCACAGGTCGGCCGGAGACGAGATGGTACCGCGGATGGCGGTTGCTGCGGCGACTGCCGGCGACGCCAAGTGCGTGCGCGACCCCTTGCCCTGACGGCCTTCGAAGTTGCGGTTCGACGTGGAAATGGAACGTTCGCGGGCCACCATCTTGTCGGGGTTCATGCCCAGGCACATGGAGCAGCCGGCGTTACGCCATTCGGCACCGAAGTCCTTGAATATCTTGTCGAGTCCTTCCTTTTCCGCCTGCAGACGCACACGCGAGGAGGCCGGCACCACGAGCACGCGGTGAATGTTTTCGGCCTTGTGATGCCCCTTCATAATGGAGGCGGCCACGCGCAGATCCTCAAGACGTCCGTTGGTGCAGGAGCCGATGAACACGGTATCCACGGCAATGTCTTTGATGGGCGTACCCGGAGTCAAACCCATGTAGGCAATGGCACGCTCGGCCGCGGTGCGCTCGGTTTCGTCGTTGAACGAGGCCGGATCCGGCACCACGCCGGAGATCTTAATGCCCTGGCCCGGATTGGTTCCCCAAGTCACGTACGGTTCGAGGTCTTCAGCCTTGATGGTCACTTCCTTGTCGAACACGGCGTCATCGTCGGTTTTCAGCGTCTTCCAGTATTCGACGGCCTTGTCCCACATTTCACCTTCCGGCGCGTGCGGGCGGCCCTTCAAGTATTCGAACGTCACTTCATCCGGCGCGATCATGCCGGCGCGGGCACCTGCTTCGATCGACATGTTGCAGATGGTCATGCGTGCGTCCATCGACAGTTTCTTGATGGCTTCGCCGCGATATTCGATGACGTGCCCCTGGCCGCCACCGGTACCGATCTTCGCGATAATCGCAAGAATAATGTCTTTTGCGGTGACGCCCTTCGGCAGCTCACCTTCGATATTCACGGCCATGGTCTTGAACGGCTTCAGGCTCAGGGTCTGCGTTGCCATAACATGCTCGACTTCGGAGGTGCCGATGCCGATGGCCATGGCGCCGAACGCGCCGTGCGTGGAGGTGTGCGAATCGCCACACACGATCGTCATGCCCGGCTGCGTCAGGCCCAGCACCGGCGCGAACGCGTGCACCACACCCTGATCGGCGTCTCCCAGCGGGCACAGACGTACGCCGAAATCCTTGCAGTTCTTTTCGAGCGTGCTCAGCTGCAGCGCGGAGATCTTATCCGGATTCGGGCGGTCGATGTCGGCAGTCGGAGTGTTGTGATCTTCCGTTGCGATCAGCTGGTCAAGGTGACGCGGCTTGCGTCCGGCCAGTCGCAAGCCTTCGAACGCCTGCGGACTGGTGACTTCGTGCATGAGCATCAAATCAATGTACAGCAAGTCGGGAGCCCCATCACTACCCTTGCGCACCAAATGATCGGCCCAGACCTTCTCGGCCAATGTCGTTCCCATTGCGGGACCTCCTCGAATTTTTCCTCACTTTTTCCTCGCGAGTATTGCCAACTCGCATTGTTCGTGCTATAAGCCTATGGTGTTTGAGCCCGGTTCGAACGCGTCTATGCCGGTATATGAGATACTTGCATGCAACACACACATCATGTATGCGTCGAGTTCACGTTAATTCACGCTAAAAACACGCGAAATGCGACATATCTCCCCGTATGCACCAACATAATCGTTGAAAATTCAGCATTTTCCCAACTTTTCTATTGCTGAGTGAAGATTCGAAAATTTCTGCTTTACCGCAGCTCGACATTGCATACATTTTGCATTTCAATATGTGAGATGGCATAATCCCTCTTATGACTTCTTCGAATACAAGCACCGCCATGCCTGAATCGCAGTCGGATGAGACTGAGCTTCAAGCTGAGACCAACCGCACGATGTCTTCTCAAAGCAACGAGATTCATTCCGGTGTGGGCGTGCTTGACAAGACCGTCAAAATCCTTGACGCACTTGAATCCGGTCCGGCAACGCTCGGACAGCTGGTTTCCTCGACGGGCTTGGCCCGACCGACCGCGCATCGACTGGCGATTGCGTTGGAGCGTCACCGTTTTGTGTTGCGTGATCAGCATGGTCGTTTCGTGCTTGGCTCGCGTTTTGCGGAATTGGCCGCAGCCGCCGGCGAAGATCGTTTGCTGACCGCAGCCGCGCCGATTTTGCAGACTTTGCTGGATCGTACCGGCGAATCCGCGCAGATTTACCGCCGCCAGGGCGATATGCGCGTGTGCATCGCCGCTGTGGAGCGCGCATCCGGTTTGCGCGATTCCATTCCGGTTGGTGCAATGCTGTCGATGGAGGCCGGTTCCGCAGCCCAGATTCTGCTGGCTTGGGAGGATTCCGAACGCCTGCATCAGGGGTTGCGTCACGCCAAGTTCACCGCGGCCAAGCTTACCGCCGTGCGCAAGCGCGGTTGGGCCGAATCCGTGAACGAGCGCGATGAGGGCGTATGCTCGATTTCCGCGCCGATTCGCAATGCTTCCGGCCAAGTGATTGCCGCGATCTCGATTTCCGGCCCGGACGGTCGTATGGGGTCCAATCCCGGACGCCGTTACGCCCCGCTGGTCATGGCCGCTGGTAAATACCTGACTGACGCCCTGATTAAGGCTTCTTCCGGCCGCTGACAGGCGGTTACGATCTTACGACCGTAGCTTCGCAAGCTTTTCGACCGTGCTTTGCAACGCATGCAAGGCACGGTTTTTCGTTTGCGGTTTTCATTTGCCGCGATTGCCGTTTACTTGCGCAGCCAAGACAGGAGCTTGCTCCACCAGGTTGGCCTATGCAGCAAGTCCACGCCTTCGGATTCGGGCTTCGACTCGCTGGTCATACCGTATGCGTACGCCTTGCCCGCGCTCGGCTTGCCCACCAATTCGCCGTATTCCAATAGCTGTGTGCGAGGCTCGTACGGATGTCGAATGTCGAACTCAATCAGACGTGCGGCCCTCTTCTGCGGCACCGGACCGTACGATCCGAAACCGCTGGTGGGCGACGCGATCATCATCAGCCCGCCAATCACCTTCGACAAAACCTTCGCCATTCGCACATCAGCGGAATTCCGCGAAATCGGTACCGTTCCAACGAACGCATTACGGTGATCATGCCCCGCGGAAATCGCGAAATACCCACATTGCTCCAAAATCGCAAATTCGCCGCTGTCGGTATCGGGGCAGCTGATGCCCTCTCCTAAATAACTGCCGGGAAGCGTTTTCCCCTCGTCCAAAACGTAGTGTTTTCCAGCGAAATTGCGGTAGCCTTCGATCGCGCGCGCCGCATTCGTCGCAGCCGGCTTCAACAGTTGGTAATACTGTTGCACCGGAAAATGCTGAAATACCATGCACGGCACTGCCTGTTCCTGCGATTTCGCGGTTTCGTGCGATTCTACCCGTTTCTGAGATTGCGTGGCCATCATTTCCGGCACTCCGGCAAGAAATCGCAACGCCTCCGCGGACGGGCTTCCATACCCGCCGGAACGTGCGTAATCGCCTGAATCCAGCAATACCAGACCAAGCACGGACGTCGTATGATCCACGTCGGAAACCGGCAACGCGAATGTGCCCGGCTCGCAGGCAAACACGCGTTGGCTTGGCAAATATTGCTCCACCTGACGTCCCGCAGGATCAGGATTCAGGCATCCGGGAAATTCCCTGCAAATGCTTTCGATTTCCGCATTGCCCAACCCGCACTGAAAATCATGATTGCCGAAGGTCACCGCCCACGGAATGCCGCGGTCGGCAAGCGGACGCACGAGCTGTTCGACGGTGGCGCGCACGGATGCGCGGGTGCGTTCCAGCGCGGCTTCGAACCGTTCTGACGCTTCGGAAGACTTGGATGAGGCGGTCTCGCGTGCAGTTCCGACAGAAGCGCTCCAGCGACGCTTGCGCGTGGTTTGCGCGTATGCGGGATCGTATCCTGCGATCTGATTGCCGGTGAAGATAACAATGTCCGGCCGTGTGGCATCCAGCGACGCTTCGATGAGTTTGACGGTGTCTTTGCTGACTTTCGGCCCGTCTTGGATGTCGGTAAGCTGCAGCACACGGAATTTGCCGGATTGGTGGAATTGCAGTCGCCCCAGTCGCGCGGATACGGAAAGCGGGCGATCGTCGCCTTCTTCCGCCGGTTGGATGCGCGGTCGCGTGGCCGCGGCTTTTGCTGCGTTCTGCAATTCAGTCATATTTCCTAGGGTAGTGCAATTTTCTTGGACTGTGCCATAGCGACAGACTTTACTTGCGAAAAACAAAAAACCCTCGCATCCGCGAGGGTCATTGGCTGGGATGCCTGGACTCGAACCAAGAATGGCTGAACCAGAATCAGCTGTGTTGCCAATTACACCACATCCCAATTTGGCTTGGCGTAGCAACTCCAAGGAGTTGTTCGTCGTACCCCCAACCGGATTTGAACCGGTGTTGGCGCCGTGAGAGGGCGTAGTCCTAGACCGCTAGACGACGGGGGCTTAAATTATCGTTGTGATTCTCAGCAGAGCCGTGAACCGCAACGAGTGATAAATATACGCGAATCCTCAAAAGTGCGCAAGTCACGGCGTGTCGCGCTATTTTCCGCCATTCTAAAGCATCATCTCAGGAACAACAAAACCCGCTGGAACAAAACATTCCAGCGGGTCAACAGTTATGCAGTCATGCAAACGCACGAATCAGCGCATCACAGGTGCTCGCGCAAACCCTGCAGGCGAGCGACGGCAATCTCCTTGCCGACGATCTCCATGGATTCGAACAACGGCGGAGACACGCGACGGCCGCTCATGGCCACACGCACAGGACCGAATGCCAGACGCGGCTTGTAACCGCCATCCTCGATCAGCGCCTTGTTCAGCGTCTCGTGCAGGAAGTCAGTCTTCCAATCAGCTTCATCGACAGCGGAAAGTGCGGCAATGGCGGCGTCGAGCACTGCTGGAGCGGAATCCTTCAGCTGCTTCTTGGCATCGTCGTCAGGCTCGATATAGCCCTCGGTGGAGAGCAGCGAGCCGACCATGCCCGCAACCTCACCCAACAGGCGCACGCGCGGCTGCACGAGATCCACGGAAGCGGACAGCACTTCGCGTTCACGGTCGGTCAGCGCATCCCAAGAATCGGCGGAAACCACGCCGTCACGGTTCAGATACGGCACGGCACGGTTCAGGAAGTCCTGCGGTTCGAGCATGCGAATGTGTTCGGCGTTGATGGAAATGGCCTTGTCGATGTCGAAACGAGCCGGATTGGCCTTGACGTCACGCACGTCGAACTTCTCGATCATCTCTTCCATAGAGAACACGTCGCGGTCGGCGGCGATGGACCAGCCCAGCAGCGCCAGGTAGTTCAGCAGGCCTTCGCGAATGAAGCCGTTGTCGCGATGCAGGAACAGGTTGGATTCCGGATCGCGCTTGGAAAGCTTCTTGTTGCCCTGGCCCATCACGTAAGGCATATGGCCGAACAGCGGCATTTCCTTGGCCACGCCCAGCTCGATCAGGTAACGGTAGAGCACGATCTGACGCGGGGTGGAGCTCAACAGGTCCTCACCGCGCAGCACCACGTTGATATTCATCATGGCGTCGTCGACTGGATTGGTCAGTGTGTACAGCGGATCGCCGTTCGGGCGCACGATCACATAATCCGGCACGGAACCGGCCTTGAATTCGATGCGGCCACGGATCAGATCGTCGAACGCGATATCCTCGTCGGGCATGCGGATACGCAGGGCTGGCTTACGTCCTTCCGCACGGAAAGCGGCCTTCTGTTCTTCGGTGAGATTGCGGTCGTAACCATCGTAGCCGAATGCCTTCGGGCGGCCTGCAGCCACGTTGCGGGCTTCGATTTCCTCCGGAGTGGAGAAGGATTCGTACGCATAGCCGGCTTCGAGCAACTTGGCTGCGACATCCTTGTAGATGTCGCCACGCTCGGACTGGCGGTACGGACCGTCAGGACCGCCCACGTTGATGCCCTCATCCCAGTCGATGCCCAGCCAATTCAGGGCTTCGATGATCTGGTTGTAGCTTTCCTCGGAGTCGCGCTGAGCGTCCGTATCTTCAATACGGAACACGAACGTGCCCTTGGTGTGGCGGGCCTCAGCCCAGTTGAACAGTGCGGTACGGACCATGCCGACGTGCGGAATGCCGGTCGGGGACGGGCAGAAACGCACGCGAACATGCTCAGGAAGTTCTGGTTTGGTGTTTTCAGCTTCAGTCATAAGCTCCATTGTGCCCCGCAAACCGGACGTGCCATCCAGTCCCACGCACCAACTCGCTTTTCGCGGTCATGAACATCCTGCAGCTAATTGACCCGATGATCGCAGCCACCAATCCTTACAACACCATGCTGGGCATGAGCCGCGCCATCGACGGACTTCCCCAACGCGTCAGAAGATGCCCCAAGTCAAAGGGGATTTTTGCGGGGTCCGTCGGGATTGTCCCACACTGCAATATTTTTCGGTATTTTTGGCGATGCAAGAGTATTGTGTTAATCGACTTCACTTTTTTGATGTCGATTCACTTTCCGAAAGGGTAATCTAATGACGGACCCCAACCAATATAATCCGCAGAACCCGCAGCAGGCCCAGCAATATGGCGGTTACGGCTCCTACGGTCAGAATGATTACGGCCAGCAGGCACCGCAATACGGCGCACCCGACTACGGCCAGCAGGCACCCCAGTATGGCGCGCCTCAATACAGCGCACCGCAATACGGCAATGCGGCCGGATACAACCAGCAGCAGCCGCAATACGGCGCACCGCAACCTCAGCCACAGGGGTCCGGCAGCTTCTTCGCACTGACCGCTCCGCTCGACCAGCCGGCCTACAACTGCACCATCGGCGAGGCGTTCATCCGCTTCTGGAAAAAGTACGCCACGTTCAAGGGCCGCGCCTCCCGCGGCGAATTCTGGTGGTGGGTTCTGTGCACATTCATCATCCAGATCGCGTTTGCCGTCATCTTCGCGGTGTTGGGCGCCATCATCGACAGCAATACAGCCAATGGAATGCGAAGCTTCGTCAACACCATTTGGGCACTGGCAACGATTGTTCCATCCCTTGCGCTTTCCGTTCGCCGCCTGCACGACACCAACAAGGCCGGCACCACGCTGGTCATCCTCTACGCGATTGACTTCATCGGTGGCGTTCTGCTGAGCGTCGGCCTCGTCATGACGGGACTTGGCGCCATTTCCGTAATCGGTGGCGGATCGAGCTCGACTGGCACAGCCGGCATACTCCTGTTGATCATCGGTTTCATCGCATGCCTGGCCACGTCGATCGTGCTCATTGTGCTCATGGCCAAGAAGACCGATCCAGCCGGCGCACGCTTCGACGATCCGGCAGCCGGCAACGGCTACGCCCCAGCCCCGGGCATGCCACCGACCGCAACCGCACAATACGCCCCGAACGGCACTCCGGCACCGGTCGCCGACCCGTACGCAGCGGCTGTTCCGACGCCAACCGCTGATCCGTATACGGCAGCCGCTCCGGCACCTGCAATGCCTGCGCCGACTCCGGCAATGCCCACCGCAGACCCGTATGGCGCTCCGACCCCAGCCCCGGCAGCCACCAACACTCCGTACGGCAACCCGTATGGCGCTCCTTACGGAACTCCGACCGATCAGTACGCAGCACCTGCGATGCCAGCCGCTCCAGCCGCCCAGTACACTCCGGCCGCCCCGGCAACTCCGCATGCAGCCCCGGCACCCGAAGCCCCTTCCATGCCGAGCATGCCTCCGCTGCCTACGGTTCCGGAACAGTCCACCCAGCTTGACCAGACGCAGTTCGATCGCCCCACGTTCGGCAACGATTCGCAGGGCCAGACCCCGTACGGATCCGACGATTCCGACGATTCCGACGATCCTACCGCGTACGGCAACATACAGCACTGACGAAATATGCCTGTTCAGCACTGAACTTAAGAACCGAACTTGCAATAATCAGTACTACATAAAGAAAATCCCGGCACCGCAATCGCAAGTGCCGGGATTTTCTTATTCCTATATCGATAATTCCCACTAATTCGGATTATCTCGGATTGCCCACGTCACGCAGCATCCGCACCTTCGCCTGAATCACCAGAATCATCGGAATCATCCATGTAGCTCATACTTTTCATAGCGTCCGTCATCAAATTGAACTTTTCAGCGAGCGCTTCCTTGCTCTTACGTTCATCCTCATCTTTGGCTTCCTGCTCGGCCCTCTTCGGATCCCAACGCAGGCACTCCGCATGATGATCCCACTCCATGCCCGCGCACGGAATGACATTGTCCGCGGTTATGGTGAATGTGTTGTCGCAGAAGGAATTCTCCTCGAGTGGCGTTGCCCTGCCCGCCTCACGCACAGCATTACGCAGCGCAACCATTCGAGACAAGGTCACGTCGCCGACATAGATCGGCGGAACAGCCATCTGCTCGCACAACTCGTTGATGTACAGCATCACCGGCAGCACGCGCACGGTCTGTTCGTCCACATCGTCAATGCCTTCGCACATGAGATTCATCAGACCGTCACCCACCGCGAGCGCCGCGAGGAATCGCCCGGTGAGCGTCCTTGGGGTCGTGGTGAAAGCGTAGCAGTAGTTGACATCTTCCAGCGCTCCGCCGTCGAAGCCCAGGCTGACGCTCTGCCGAATGTACTCCACGATCTTTTGCAGTATATTGCGGACTTCCGTCTCGACATGGGCGTCGATGAAGATGCCCAGAATGTCGGCCGCTTCGAAGAACAGGTCGGCATTGTTGGTTTCGGAATAATTGCGCATCACATCGTATGCCTGATTGGCCCGCGTGAGCGCTTGCACAATTTCCGGATCGCAACCCGGAATCTCGTCCATTCCCTCGTACACGGCTTCCGCCACGGACGGGTTAATCCCGTGGGACAATCGCAGCATTGCCCTTGCCATGGTGCAGGAGAATCTTACTTGCAGATCTTCCGTGTACTTTGCGTCATTCTCCATCTCCTGAACGGTTTGCAGCGGCCATAATTCCACCACTCCAACACAGCTTTCGATGGCAATTTTCATATGAGGCCTATCGAATAATTGATAAAGCGCTCCGTTGTTGATAGTGAAAGCCATGCGTGCCCCTTTGCAGCTTCGACATTTTGTTTTCCTCACTGGACCCAACAGCATCCAGCCCTTCCATGATTGCATGGAATCCCCGTTCTTTCAACAACCGCCGCACTCATTGCCGCGTGTCTCGGTCAAAAGTTTCCAATCCGGCGATTCCATGCCGCATTATGCGCTATTTCACGTCGGCCGCGGGATCGACGTAAGCGATCGACAATACTTTGCGTGTATCGCAATCGTACGTAATGGAAGTGATGGAGGCGAGTGCCGTATGGCGTAGCAGCATATTATGTTCCGGGTGCCCGGTTTCCAGCATGTGCCTGTAGCTCCAGATGGGCGATTCATGGCTGACTACGATGATTTGCTCGCCGGGATGCTCCCCCACTTTTTCGAGGGCGAACGCTTGCACACGATGCGCGATCGACTGGTAGCTTTCACCCCAGCTTGGCTTCCACAGGTTGCGTACCAGCTTCCAGTTGCCGTTTTTCCAGAGTGCGCCTTCGCCGTAGCCGATGCGCGTGCCGCGGAATTCGTTGCGCGCTTCGATGATGCGCTCGTCGGTGGTGAGTTTCAGCGGCTCCTCGCCACGGGTTTCACGCACTTCGTTGAGTGCGGTGAGGATTTCGCCGGCCGTTTCGCGCGTGCGTTCCAGCGGCGACGAGTAGATGGCGGAAACTGTGTTGAGTCGTGGATTGACGGCAATGTAGTGCGCGGTCGCCTGCGCCATGCGCACACCCACTTCCGACAGGTGGAATCCGGGCAGTCGTTCGTAGAGCAAATGCCCTGGATTTTCGACTTTGCCGTGACGTACGAAATGGATGGTTGTTGCGGGCATCCCTACCGCCTTTCCGCAAGATGCTGCCGGACTGCTGACGTTGACCGATGGAACGAAAATTCTGCAATCGCAAGCTTTGGAAGCGTTGCGCAACCATTTTGCAACAACCGTCTTTCGCCCGCCGGACATCTTTTCGTCCACCAAGTGAACGTGTGGTGAGTACTTACAAAATAGCCAATCGAATTATGTCTGCCAACCTCAATGCACCGCGTGTTGCGACAGTACCTCCGCATAAAGTTGTCTAGTTCAAGAAAATGGCACACAACCAGTCTCCACCCCCTATGCAACACGCTTGAACGTCAATCGATTGACGTTCAAGCAAGGTTGAAGTGAGAGACTGGGGCTGGAGAGCAAACAATCAAGACAGAACGAGGGTATATCAAGCGGTCCGCGGCAACGCAACGCAGCGGACGCAAGCACCAACCGTGAGCAGAAAGGAGCGGCAAAACATGACCAATTCAGTCCTCGCCGGCGCCAAAAGCATCGGCCAACATCTTTTCGGAGGGTACGCGGAGCTTCTTCGCATACCGCACACCGCCCGATTTTCGGTCGGTTCAGTGATCGCATGCATGCCGTTCCCGATGGTCGGCATGACGATTACGATTTCCGTGCAGCATTATTACGGCAATTATTCGCTGGCAGGCGCGCTGACGGCCGTGCAGGCGATCGCGCTGGCCGTTGCGAGCCCGGTGCTCGGCAAGCTGGTTGACAAGTTCGGCCAGCGTCAGGTGTCGATTCCGACAATCATCGTGTGGATGATTGCGGCGACCGCACTGGTTTCCTGTATCACCGCCCGAGTGCCGTCGTGGATTCTGTTCTGTATCGTACCGTTCATGGCGGCGATTCCGCCGTGGGGCGCGATGAGCCGTCAGCGTTGGACCACGCTGCTTAAAGGTGACACGGAGAAAACCAACCGCGCGCTTTCGCTTTCCGGCGTGTTCGACGAATGCATGTGGGTGATCGGCAATCCGCTCGCCTCCACACTGGCCGTGATTTCCGGGCTGTTGGCATTCTCATTCACTGGCGTGTGTGTGGTGGTCGGCGCGCTCATGTTCCTCACCGAACTTTCCACCGAGCCGAAATCGCAGACGCAGCTGGCTCGCGAAGCGGGCATGACCCGCAAGGAATACCGTGAGCGCGAAGCCGCCCGTTCCAAGGCGTTGCAGGCGGAAGCGGCCATTGAGTACGCTCGCGATCGCGCACGTTCCGAAGGCAAAACGGCTGCGGAAGTGCAGGCCGCCATGGATCAGGCCGCCGCCGATGTGAATGCCGGGCGCAAGGAATCGATTTGGGGGCCGGGCCTAATCGCCGTATGCGTGACGTGGTTCGGTTTGGGCGCGTTCCAGTCGGCCGCCAGCATTTCGATCGTCGCGTTCGCCACGGAAGCGAATATGAAGCAGTACACCGGTTTCGTGTTCGCCTGCTTCTCGTTCAGCTCGCTGATCGGCGCGCTCGTGTATGGCGCAAAGAATTGGACTATTCCGCTGTGGAAGCGTTTCTACTTCTGCCTTGCCGTGGTCGATCTAGGCATCGGCTCGTTCATGTTCGCCAAACATCTGTGGGTGATCATGATCATCTACCTGTTCATCGGCGTATGCCAGGCACCGACGTGGGTGAACGGCAACCAGCTGATGCTGCACTTGGTGCCGCCCACACGCTTCACCGAAGGCATGGCCTGGATGGGTGCGATGAACTCAATCGGCGGTTCCGTCGGCTCGGCGATTGCCGGCCAGTTCATCGACCGTATGGGATCACACGGTGGTTTCATTGTAGTGACGGCTCTGGCGCTCACCTCGCTGGCGATCGCCCTGTTCGGCTTCAAGCAGATCAAGGACTCCACCGAGCAGCCCATGCTTACCACCGTAAGCGTGTGACCTTTCGCACGTAAAGCATGCAGAGCATACGAAAAGGCGGTGCTTATACCTTTATAGGTGTAAGCACCGCCTTTTCATATTCAGGACTGTCCGGCCGTCTGCGCGAGTCGGGAATCAGGGCAGATTTGATCAGGGCAGATTTCCGGGTTGTGCAGGCAGATTTTCCGAATTCAGGACTACTTGGGCCAACCGTTGGGAGTGTGTTCCAGCGACCATATGCCAAGCTTGTGCGAGAAGCTGTTCTGCCACTTGGCTTCCAGCTCTTCCGGCGTGAGGCGGTTGTCGGCTTTGCGCAAACGGTTCATGGCGTTGGTGTGCGTATCGTCGAGCAACCATTTGCGTGTCAGGAAGTTCCACACCATCACCACGGCGGTGGCGATGAGCTTGCCGACGTTGGTGCGGATCAGGTATTCGGTGCTCTGCGACACGTAGGCATCATGGTTCATGCCATACGTGGAGATCCAGATAATGGCGTCGTTCATGAACAGGCCGATCAGCGCGCCAATCACGAAAATGAGGATTTCCATCCAGCGGGCCATGTCGTCACGGTGCTTGAACACCAGTTTCATGCTGGCAATGTAGTTGAAAATCAGGGAAATAATGAACGAGATGGTTGCGGCGAGCACGTTGTGCATGCGGAATACGCCGACGAGAAGATTCAGAATGCCCCAGTCGATAATGAAGGCGATCACGCCAACGAGGCCAAATTTCATAAGCTGTTCAATCAGTTTTCTCACAACGAATATTTAACACGCGCACGCAGACCACCTTGGCAGCCGTTCAGGCAAAGCCCAAAATTTCTCACACAGCCACCCCGACTGCGCCGTTCGACGCCTAGACTGGAGGTGAACCGCAAAGGCTGATTCCAACAATTTAAGGAGAGCATCATGCCAGTCATCCACACTCATGTTTCCGTTTCCACCACCGCCGAGCAGCGCGAGGCGCTGAAGTCCGCATACGGCAAGGCGATCACCGCCGTTCCCGGCAAGTCTGAAGGCTGGCTGATGTGCCCGTTTGAAGACAATATGCCGATTTATTTCGGCGGTGACGATTCCAAGCCGGCCGCATACGTCGAGGTGAACGTGTTCGGTCGTTCCGTGCCCGGTTCTGCTTGGGAGAAGCTGACCGAGCAGATCATGGCCGCGTTGGAGAAGGAACTGGGCATTCCGGCCGACCGCACGTACATCCGCTACACCGCCACCACCGACTGGGGCTGGAACGGCGGCAACTTCTGACGAAGTTTCCACCGTTCCTTCGAGGTTCGCCCATATTGCGAACCTCTCACCTCATCTACGGGGAAACACACCGTGTTTCCCGCCTCACGGTTCGGGGCGGCAACTTCTGACGAAGTTACCTCCGTTCCTTCGAGGTCATGGCGTTGCGACGTTCGCTAGAAACCGCCGAAATTAAGGTGCAAAAAGGCGGTCACCTACGCATATACGCAAGTGACCGCCCTAAAATGTTGCGATCAGAACGCTACGACTCGTTTATCACACGATCTTCGGCATCGGCGTGGTCAGCGAAACGGTGAGATTCACATGCACCAAACCGGCACCGGAATGCACTTCAACCTTCTTCAACGTCACCGTACGCTCTTCAGCCGGAGCGGAATCGTTGTCAGTCATCGTGGCCGGAGACTTCACCGCAACCAGTGCAAGCGAACCGAAATCAATACCGGCGCTGGCGCACAGGTCCACCGCCTTATTAAGCGATTCAGCAAAACCGTCCTTCAGGATCACGCGATCTGCCGGAACACCATACGCATTTTCGGCAACCCAACGCACGTTCTCCACCAGAGCCATACCCTTGTGGCTGTGCGGCGTGGCCGGCATGGAACCATTCACCACCGCGTCAACGAACGCGTCAAGCTGCGGGGCGAGCGCATCGCCACCATCGCGATACAGGTTGCCGATAATCGGCTCGCGGAACTCCAGATCCTTGGCGGTCTGCTGCAACGCCGGAATTTGATCGTCTTCGCCATCCCACAGGTTAATCAGCGGGAACGTAGGAATATCAAGACCTTCCAAACGCTGCACGTGGAACGGGTAACGCCAGGCAAGCGCCGGATCGTCACGCCAAGTGGAAGCGCGGGTCACCACAATCGCGGCGGACGGCCACTGTGCGCCATACTCGCGGCAAGCAATGTCAAGCCACTTCTGAGCGCCCGCGTCAGCACCGTAACCGGCCTCGACGATCACCACATCATGCAGGGCGCACGCCATTTCCACGGAAACCAGCGTCGGAATGCCGATCGACACGTTCGCGAACGGACCGCCGTGCACATACACGGGAGAACCATTCACCGTTTCCGTCTTCGCCGGCTTCACCGCATCGGAAAGAATGCCGGTAATACGCCACAAATCAACGAATTCACCGAACGTAACGGCCTTGCCGTCCTTCGTGCCGGCAATCATCTTGGCAACGCGCTCGGCGATCTCATCCATGGAACGGGAGAGCACCACGATCTGCATGAGCTCGCAGGTCGGAGTGAGCACCACACGCTCGGCCACATTGCCCTTGCCGCGGTCCACCGCGATCTGACGCAGCGAACGGGACGGCACTTCGGAAACGCGCGGCACGGCGATATCGTCGAGCTTGCCGTCGTCGATGGCCTTCTCAGCGAAGGAAACCAGCAGGTTCTGGGCCGCTTCGATAGCGCCCATTTCGCCGCACAGACCCCAGTCGATCAGCTCAGGGTGGGTCAGGGAAGCCTTGCCGCCGCCCGAAGCGCCGCCCTTGGAACCGGCAGCGGTAATGCCCATGCTCGGCTGACGGAGCACTGCGGCCGCATCAATGCCACGCTCACGCAACGCGTCGATCAGCGCGATCGTGGTGGTGGTCTTGCCCTCGCCGCGAGACGCCTTCAGCGGAGTATCGGCGGTGACGAGCACGACCTTGCCATGCTTGCGTGGAGCATCCGGATCATTCTTCAAATAATCGAGATAGCCGAACGCATCAATCTTCTGCACCAAGCCGTACTGGCTGGTGAAATCCTCAATGCTGGTCACTGGGGTTTCCTTTCTTCAAATTGGAATGCACGCCATTCTAACGATGTTGTATTGCGGAAAATAATTGGCTCCCGCAACGTGGTCACGAGAGCCGAATAGTGAGATTTTAGAAGTCCGACATGTGGAAGCCGTTCTTCATGTTCATGCTGGCGGTGTACAGCACGGAATCAAGAAGCTTGTCGGTTTCCTCCTTGAGCTGCGCGGCCATGGTCTCGTTGGCTGCGGCAAGGATTTCACGGGCTTCGCCGTTGCGCACGGCTTCGATGATTGCATCCGGTTCCATAGGCTGAACATCGCCGATTTCGTCTTCCGCATCGAATTCGTCGGTCACGTCACCCACCAAACGTTCGATCTGCTCGTCGGTAGAGGCAACCATGCGGTGGCCCATCGCGCCGGTCTTCTCCTGATAGCGTTCCACGGCGTTGGCGGTGTCGGCGAAGCTGGAATCGCACAGGGCCGCGATGATGCGGTTCTCCCAATAGAAGTTTTCGGACGTGACGCGCGTGGTGGTGTCTTCCAAATACTTCGGCGTGGAGTTGACGTTCGGGAAGAACGGCACGAGCGTGTTGAACGGATTGGAACCATAGGCGATCCACTGGATCGCACGGCTCACCTGCGGGCGGTACGGGCGGATCTGCATCACCGCAAGCTGGCTCTGACGGTTGATGCCGATCGGGCGGAACATGTGGCGGGTGCGCTGGTCGCCAAGCTTTCCATACGGATCGTACGGAGTGCCCTGATAGTGGGAGCTCAGCACATACTTCACATCTTCGATGGTGATTTTGCGTTCCGGCTGGCGAGCCCACGGAATATCGTCGGAAACCGGCTTATGATCGGCATCCTGACCATCCCACTGCTCGTCGTACGGGTTAAGGAAACGCTGCATGTACCAGGCACGCGGAGTGTTGTACACGTGGTCGGAATCGGAGTGGGAGCCGAACGCGTCACGCGGGTTGAACGGAGTGGAATTCTCCACCGACAGGTCAAGATGGTTGCGTTCGATGAACTCGGCCAGATCGGCGGAGCACATGTGGTCCTCCTGCTCGCCAAACGCATCTTCAAGATCAAATTCGTCAATGCCCAGCTGGTTCGGCATGGTCACATACGCTTCGTCCGGCACACGCTTGGCGATCCAATGATGGCCGCCAACGGTTTCCAGCCACCAGATCTCGTCGACGTCGGAGAAGGCAACGCCGTTCATCTCATACGTGCCATACTCCTCAAGCAGAGCGCCCAAACGTTCCACACCCTCACGGGCGGTGGTGACGTACGGCAGCACGAGAGTAAGGAAATCCTCTTCGCCAATGCCACCGGCGACTTCCGGCTCATAGCCCTCTTCGCCTTCCTTGCCTTTGACCGGCGTGAGTTCCACGAACGGATCGGCACCGAGCACACGCTCATTGGTGGTGAGCGTTTCGGTGGCGCTCATGGCAACGTTCGCTTCGTTCACGCCAGCTTCACCCCAAATGCCTTCCTTCAGATCGGCATTCGGCACAGCCGTATACTGCAGCGGATTGTCAGGAAGATCGATTTCAACATGCGAAAGCACGCTCTTGTACTTGCGCGGCTGATCTTCAGGCTTGACTACGATGAAGCGCTTCGGGCAAAACTCACCATTTGCACTATCTTCATTACGGGCGATGATGGTCGATCCGTCATAACTTGCGTCTTTGCCAACCAAAATCGTGGTGCACGCCATAATTATTCAGCAATCCTTTCGATTATTGTCAATACGTTTTCGTCGGATATATTTCTGATTTCCGCATCTTTATATCGTTATATTGCTGCGGAAATCAAATTTCTGGCCTTACTTGAGATCCTCTTTCACAAATCAGGCTTTTCCAGTGAGGAAAATAGCGCCCTGATCAACGATTGTACCGGAAGTACGCAACGCACGTTCCATTTCGTTGAGCCAGAATCCCTGATTGAGGCCGGCGAGCGGAGCCGTGGTACCCCACACATGCAGATAGTAGTCATGATCCTGATCTGGCGGATATGGACCGTTGTAACGCATCGTCACTGCGGGATCACTGCTGCGGCCCTGCAGCAACGGCGAGGCGGCGGACGTGCGTCCCTGAACCGTTTCAGGAATCATCGCGGAAACCGTGCGCGAGAAATCAGCCGGAATCGCGAGCGCGTGAGAATCGTTGAAATCGTACATCAGCGCATCCACGGGCAGGTTCGCGAGGGACCAATGATTCCACTGGAAACCGCATACCGGAATTGAATCCGGATCAACGAATTCCCAATGCAGGAACTGCACTGCAGGATCAAGCGCATCAATGTAGAAGGGGAAGGAAACAATCGGCGTACCGTCGATGCAGTTCTCAGGCGGCGCCGCCTTGGCAAACGCGTCGGGAATGACGGTGAAATCTGCGGAAATCTTCATGCACCCAGTATCCCTCAAGCGTCTGACTCATACAAGGTTTCAATTGACGGCATAACGAAACATAACGAAACGACCCCTGCGGCGAGCCTGTGGGGCACGCGGGCAGGGGTCGGTCCGGGAAACAGGGCCTATCAGACCTCACATCGCTTGAAAAACAAGGCATTACAGGCGATAGGCACAGCTAGTACGGCTCAGTTGGCCGGGTGGTAGAAGTCGCCGTTGAGGGCGGCTTCGGCACGGGCCTGAGCCTCTTCGAAGGTGACTTCGGCAAGGGAGGCACGCACGTCGTCGAGCGCCACCGGAGTCATGGACAGGGAGTTCACGCCAAGACCGGCCAGCACTACGGCCAAGTCCGGATCGGCAGCGGCCTCGCCGCACACGCCCACCGGCATGCCCTTGGCGTTGCCCGCGTCGCAGATCATCTTGATGGCACGCAGCACCGCCGGATGCCAGGCGGTCTGATAGTTGGCAACGGAACCGAGCGTACGGTCGGCGGCCAGCGTGTACTGGGTCAGATCGTTGGTGCCGATCGACACAAAGTCGGCCACGTCGGCCACCTTATCGGCCATAAGCGCGATCGACGGCACTTCAGCCATCGCACCCACGAACTTCAGACCGAAGCTCTTGCCAAGCTTCACGAAATAGTCAGCCTCATGCTGGTCGGCAACCATCGGGGCCATGACCCACAGGTTCGCGTCGGTGGCGGCATCGGCTGCGGCGAGCGCCTTGAGCTGGCCTTCGAGCACGTCCATGTGGGCGCGCAGGGTGCGCAGACCGCGCAGGCCGAGGGCCGGATTCGGCTCGTCTTCCGGAGTGAGGAACGGCAGCGGCTTGTCAGCGCCGGCATCGAGCATACGAATCACGACCTTCTTGCCCGGGAACTGGCTCAACAGCTCGGTGTAAGCGCGGGTCTGCTCTTCGACGGTCGGCGGCTCGGAGTTGCCGATGAACAGGAATTCAGTACGGAACAGACCAACGCCTTCAGCGCCATATTCCAGCGCCTTAGCTGCGTCGGCCGGCTTGCCCACGTTGGCGAGCAGCGGAATGAGGTGGCCGTCCTTGGTGGAGCCCGGATTGCCGCGCAGTTCCTTGGCTGCGGCCGCGCGGGACTTGGCGGCTTCGGCTGCGGCGATCTCCTCTTCGGTCGGGTCGACGACCAGTTCGCCCTTGGCCGCATTGACGACCACGGTGGTGCCGTCGGTCAGATTCTCGGCTTCGGCTGCGGAAACAACCGCCACGATGCCGCGGGCACGGGCCAGGATGGCGGTGTGCGAGGTCGGGCCGCCCTGCGAGGTGACGATGGCGAGGGTCTTGCTCATGTCGAGCGCCGCGGTGTCGGCGGGGGAAAGATCTTCGGCAACGAGCACGAACGGGGTTTCGCTCTGCGGCAGGCCCGGTGCGGGAGCGCCCATAAGGTCGGCGATCACGCGCTGGCCGACATCATGCAGATCGGCGGCACGCTCGGCCTGATATCCACCGATGGCGCGGAACATGTCTTCCACCGCGGCGAAGCCTTCGAGCACCGCGCGTTCGGCGGTCTTGCCCTGCTGGATCAGCCCCTTGATGGATTCGGCCAGCGACGGATCGGAAGCGAACATGGCGATGGCCTGCAGAATCGGAGCGGCCTGCTTGGCGCCTTCGTCACCATTGGCGGCCTCTTCGGCGCGACGGTTCAGGTCGGCGTTCACCAGTGCGAGGGACTTTTCCACGCGGGCGATTTCGCTTTCGGCGGCAATGCCTTCCGCACGCGGGGCGTCCGACGGTTCCGGCAGCGGCTGCGCCATACGGATGACCGGGCCGACTGCAACGCCGCGACCAATGCCAACACCCTTGATGATCATGTGAACTCCTTTGACCTGTTTCCTTGTTTTGTCGTTTGCGTTTGTTGTTTGCTCGCGAAAGGAACGCGAGCCGAACGTGTTCTTGTGATTTCCGCGCCTGCCTTGCGCGTTGAGTTACCGCAATGATTTCCACCGTCTTTGCCGGTAAATCATTTTCAGCCTGCCCACAGTATACACGCTTTAAACCGCAACACACAACCAGTAAACGTTTTCTGCGTTTCGTGGAAAAAGTGCTATAGTAATCACCAGCGGCGCACCGATGCATTTCGCTCGGCAAGCAGCACGACTTTCAAATAACACAACCAAAAATCAGTCAACACACGACTCAAAGGAGTGTCCATCATGGCAACCCGCACCACCGTCATCAACGATCCCGTCGGCATCCACGCCCGTCCGGCAGCACAGTTCACCCAGGCCGTCACCGCCTCCGGCTGCACCGTCACCATCGCCAAGGAAGGCGGCAACCCGGTTCCGGCTAACTCCATCCTGTCCGTCATGGGCCTGGGCATCAAGCAGGGCGATTCCGTGGTCATCGACGTGCAGGGCGCCGATGACGAAACCGTGGCAGACAACCTGCTGAACATCCTTGTCAACGCCGAGTGATCTTCCTTTTGCTGAAGATTTCAGGATTTCGCAAGATATTCAACAATCTTCAGTTATTGCATCGCAATTATGAAATCGCAATGCAACATGCATGATTGAGATACTTGCTTCCAGCCACCTGCCGCTTTCGACGGGTGGCCGTTTTATTCTTGAATACGCGATTGAGATACGGCAGTAATTCGAATAATCGAGTTTTTTCGAGCATTTCGAATATTTGTGGTGAGGAGAGCATGGCACGTACAACCGACAACGCTTCGGCTTCGGCAACTTCGGCGAACAGTTCGATCACGAACGTCGCAGCGCTAGCCAACGTCTCCATCGCCACCGTCTCCCGCGTTCTTTCCGGCAAACGCACCAAAGACGACGACATCGCACGCCGCGTGCGAGCGGCCGCGGCACACCTCAACTATTCGGTCAATTATGCGGCGAGCGCGTTGCGCAGCACCGTCACCAACACCATCGGCCTGGTGATTCCGACCGCCAACGACCCGTTCTGTGCGCAGCTGCTTGACGAAATCGAACCCGTCATCGACGTGGATTCGCAGCAACTGCTGCTGGGCATCGGCGGTGATCAGGCCACGCAGATTCAACGCATCGAGTCGTTGGTAGACCGCCATGTTGACGGTCTGATCGTGCTGCCCGCCTGGGAGGCCTACCTTTCCGCAGAGCTTGAACATTACGCCTCCACACTGCCGATCGTGCAGGTGGGCGGCCGTCAATGCTCGTTCCGCACATCCATGGTGAGCGTCGACGAAAACGCAGCCATGGAAATCGTGATCGGGCATTTGGCTGAACGTGGCATCGCATCCGTGGCATACATGGCCGGCAAGGAAATCTCCTTCGAATCGGCGGAACTATTCACCATGTTCCACACTCAGATGCGAGCGCACCATCTTGCCACCGAAACCGAATGGAACAAGTTCGGAGACCGTAGCGTGCAGCGCGGATTCAACTGCGCCATGCGACTGTTTTCCGAGCCGCTCGTGCAACCGGAGGCCGTGGTGTGCGCCGACGATGCGATCGCGTTCGGCGTGATGGTGGCGTTGCATTCGCTTGGGCTTCGCGTGCCTGAAGATGTGCTGGTGGTTGGCTACAACGATTCGCCAATCGCACGCACCACCATGCCGCCACTGACCAGTGTGCGCCCGCCGTTCAAACAAATCGTCTCCGAAGCGCTACGCCTACTCAACGACGGTCCCGACAGCCCCGCACATATATCACTTGCACCGCAACTGATCGTGCGCGAATCCACCAACTACCAGCGCTGAATCGCAATTTTTGCAATTTTGCCGCACATTTCGCCTTGACAGCCCCACGAACTCGCCTTGCCGATCCTACTGACCTCTCACCATTCCATTTTTCGTCTGTAAACCAAAATCGTGCGACAGGAAATCGGAATCGTGTGATTAGTTCTGTACCGGACCGACGTCTTTCTGACTGCGAATGATGAACTTGATCTCACCTTGTTCCTGCGTGTGCAATGCCACACCGAACGCAATGATAGCGCCGAATTCATCGACCACTACAGAATCCATAGCCAGCAATGGCGCACCTTCCGGCACCTCGAATACTTCAGCCATATCAGCATCGGCATTCTGGATACGCACCACCACTTCGTTTTCCACCATATGCACTGCATACTGCCGCTCAAGAAACTCATACAGCGAGCCTTCCGAGAAGTCGTGTTCCAGCACTTTGGAGAAACGCGATGCGGAAAGAAACGTTACCACATGCTGTTTGAGCGTATTACCCACATAACGCAGTCGTTCAAGCCTGACCAACGGCTCATTCTTGTCGACTCCCAAATTCTTGGCAGCCTCGGAATCAACCACCGTAGTATTGCTCAGCACCTTGGTGCGCACCACATTGCCCAAATCCTCCTGTTGACGGAAGAAACCGCGAATATGGTCGCTGATCACCTCACGCTCAGTATTGGCGTCGGCTCCCGTACGGAACGTACCCTTACCCTGCTCACGCACGATGAGATCATCTTGAATCAAATCGTCAATCGCATGACGCAAGGTGATGCGGCTGACGTTGTACTGCTTGCACAGTTCCGGTTCCGCAGGCAGCTTCTCCCCCGGATCCATCGAGATAATGCGCTGCCGCAGGTTCTCACGAACCGTAATATATTTCGGCACGCCCGCTGCCATGAATCATCAACCCCTTACGTATTGTGCTTGTTCTGAATATACTCGCCCGTGGATAGCAGATGATCGGAAAGTCAGCAATTCGCACCAACTTCCCGATATCATCCGCGTATCATTTACAGGCTATTCGTATGTCAGGCTTCGACCTGCGCAGCCTGCTTCGCCTTGTCGCGACGGGTCAGCAGGAAGGATGCCAGGTAGAACACCGCCACTGCAATGAGCACGCCGGCAACCAGAGCAGTCTGACCACCCAACTGATTGGTGCAGCCAAGCAAAATGCCAGCCACACCGAAGTCGGCATCGGAATAGGTGGAGTTCACCAAGCCCATATCGCCGAGCACCGGCAGCAGGAACAGCGGCAGGAAGGTGATGGCCAAGCCGTTCACGAAGGAGCCGATGATGGCACCGCGGCGACCGCCCTGTCCGTTACCAATCACGCCGGTGGCGCCGCCGGTCATGAAGTGGGCCACAATACCCGGAATAATGATGGTGGTTCCAGCCAGGATCATGATGCCCATGCCGATCAGGCCGCCGACAAAGCTGGAGATGAAGCCAATAAGCACTGCGTTCGGAGCGAACGTGAAGGTCATCGGCACATCAAGAGCCGGGACTGCGTTCTTCACGAGCTTCTCGGAAATGCCCTTGAATGCCGGCACGATCTCGCCAAGCACCACACGTACACCGGCGAGAATGATGAACACGCCAGCGGAGAAGGTGGCTGCCTGCAGCACGGAGAAGACAAGGAAGTTCTGGCCGTCACTCAGGTTTTCTTCGATGTAACCGGCACCGGCGAACAAAGCCACGATCACGTAGATAACAGCCATGGAGAGCGCGATAAGAACAGTGGTGTCACGCAGGAAGCCGAGACCTGCCGGGAACTTGATGTCTTCGGTGGATTTGGACGGGTTCTTCTTGGAACGAGTCAGACGTGCCACAAAACCGCCCAGTGCGATACCAGCGCCGCCAGTGTGTCCCAAAGCTACGCCATCAGTGCCGGTAGCGTCCTTCATGAATGGCTGCACGAGAGCCGGCGAAATGGTAACGATCAAGCCCTGTGCGATGGATCCCCACAGCAGCACACCCCAAGTCGGGAAGCCGGCAACCTCGAAAATCACAGCAACCATGGTCGCCATATAGAACGCCACATGGCCGGACAGATAAATGTACTTGAAGCGCGAAGTCATCGACAGCAGCACATTGACGATCATGCCGAAGAAGAAGATCAGCGCGGCTTCAGAACCGTACTTGACGAGCACGGTACCAACGATGGCCTCATTGTTCGGCACCACGCCCTGCACGTGAAAAGCGTGCTGGAACATATCGCCGAATGGGACCAATGCGCCGGACACAACACTAGCGCCGGCAGCCAGAACCAGGAAGCCGACAAGAGTACGAATCGTACCCTTCATAATGTCGGTGCCCTTCTTGTGCTGCACAGCCAGGCCGATCAACGAAATCAGCGCGACGATCACCGACGGCTGACGGAAGATATCGAGCAGAAGCGAAAGAATTCCGTTCACGACTCTCTCCTTATTATTTTCTCTATATTTCTCTTATTTTTCGTAATGAATTTTAGGTAAGCTTCGCCCACAGCGGCACTTATACGACCAAAAATCGCGGTGATTACTATGATTTTGAAAAGGTCAAATTATTATGTGCTGTCGCTCCAAAAACTTATGGAATAAGCGAAGTGAAATCCGAAATATTTGTTTTACTTGTTCGGAACTGCAACACCGTGACGTTCGAGCGCGTCAGCAACCTTCGTCTTGATTTCGTCCATATCGATAAGGCTGTTGAGCACAACCACATCACCCTTGCCTTCAGCGGCTTCGGCGATATCACGCCCCACGAAGAGCACATCGCAAGTGTTTTCGGTCACGGATGCGATATCGGTGTGGTCGGTTTCCACGCCTTCAACGCCGAGCTCGCCGAGAGCCTTTTCGATGTTGAGCTGAGTCATGAAGCTGGAGCCGAGGCCAGTGCTGCATGCAGTATAGATCTTCATTGGTGTTCACCTTTCTTTGTGGCGAATAATCGCGTTGGTTGTTGTGTTGTTTGTTGGTATTCAAGGAGTTTGTATATGCGATTGATGATCGTCGATCGGATATTGTCGATCAGTCAAGCACTGCACGCAGCTGTTCGACGGTGGTCGCATGTTCGAGCGCGGTACGCTGCTGTTCATCGGTGAGCAGTCCTGCCAGCGCCTGCATCATTTCGATGTGCGCATTGGAATCGACTGCGCCAAGGCAGAACATGGTGGTGATGGGGTGCTTCTCATCATCGGCCAGTAGGAATGGCTTGCCGACATGCAGCACCGACAACGAGGTGGAAACCACGCCGGCTTCCGGGCGGGCATGTGCTAAAGCGATGCCCCAACCAAGGTCAATGTAGGTGCCGCCAGGAGCTGCAATGGACTCTTTGATGGCATCCACATAGCTCGGCTTGATGGCACCGTGTTCCACCAGCGGTGCAGTGACGGTATCGACCGCCTCACGCCATCCCGAAACCTCATCGGCGTACATCACCGCGTCCGATGCGAAAAACTGTCCTAGCACTCTGCCTCCTTGCTTGCGCTGATTTGCGATGCATAGCGTTACGTTGTTTGGAAAGCCGCCGTGGCCATCTGCCCAACTGATAAATACATCATAACGTCATATCGTTATAACGTCATATCGGCGTGTTGCACAATCCAAACTCAGCAACACAAGCAAAATCGGTGAAAAACAGCCAATCAGGCAAACAAGCGAAACCTCAGCTGGCGATGAGGGAGCAAAAGAGAGCTTCAAAGACCAGTACGGGATTGCCATTGCCGGCCAGACGGCGACGCGCAACGGCAATATCCTCCAGCCGCCGCACCGCTCCCCCACGCGTAAGCCGCACCGACAGTTCGGTGATCGACGAACGATTCTCCAAATTAATCAGCCCCACCGAATCCTCGGCATTGTTCTGCAACACAGCCACATCACGGTAAATACTGGCAATCGAGTTCAACGCACGGTCAAGCACATCACGTGTAAGTCGCGTGGTCTGACGCTTCAGCTCGTCTTTTTTGGCGATCGCATTGTATGCGCCACGCAGCTTCGGAGGAATACGATCCTTCGCCCCAAGCCCATTGACTCTGCGAAAATCAGCTTCCGCCTCTGCCGCTTTGACCTTCACCTCCGCTTCGGCCTGCGCCTTCGCATTGTCGATAAGATTGCCGGCAAGCAGCACCGCATCCGACGCGCGACGCAATCCAAGCACGCCCACAATCAGCTCGTCGCGGTCAGACATCACCTGCTCATTCTTCGCATACAAGCGCGCGATGCCGATATGCCCTTCCGCAAGACGTGCGGCACGCACCGCGATTTTCGGCTCGAATCCGCCATTTTGCTCCAGAAATGCAGCCACCGCCTGCGTGGAGGGCACGGCAAGATTGACGATGCGAGTGCGCGAGCGAATCGTCGGCAACACGTCCTGCGCACTCGGCGCACACAAGAGCCAAATCGTATGCCCGCTCGGCTCCTCAATCTCCTTGAGCAGCACGTTGGTGGTGCGTTCCAGCATGCGATCGACATCTTCGATAATGATGATGCGCCACGGCGCAGTGCTTGGCATCTGCTCGGACGTAGTGATGATGTTTCGCACCTCGTCGATGCCGATGGTCACTTTGTTGGTGGCCAGCACGGTCACGTCGGGGTGAGTGCCGGCAAGCACCTGCTGCGCGGCTTTGGTCGGCTCGTCGCCAAGACCATGATCGGGGCTCTCCAACGCCGCCGCGAACGCGCGCGCCACATTGGAACGGCCCGATCCCGGAGGACCGCAAATCAGCCAGGATTGCGCAATGGCTTTCGGATCGCCACTTGCGATGGCTTTGAGTTGTTCGACAACCTGCTGCTGGCCGACGATCGAATCCCACACGCTCACTGGGCGGCCTCCGATTGGAAAGTTTTCATTTGACTGATTTGCGCAAAATCAGACTGAATATGCGCCCATACTTCATCGATGGATTGGCCGGCATCAATCACGCGGAAGCGTTGCGATTCCGCCTTTGCCAAGTCAAGAAACGCCTGCCGTGTACGACGTTGGAAATCGTCTCCCGCGGATTCCATGCGATCTTCATCATGCTGCAGTCGTGCATGCGATTGCACAGGGTCAAGATCCAGCAGATACGTGCGATTCGGCAATAGCTCACACGTTGCCCACATACTTAAGTCGCGGATTTCACCTGCCGTCAATTCGCGGCCGCCAGCCTGGTATGCAAGAGAAGAATCAAGGTACCGATCGGTAATTACCACGGCACCGCGTTCCAGTGCAGGGCGAATCACCTCGGCAACATGCTGGGCACGGTCAGCGGCGAACAGCAGCGCCTCCGCACGCGGAGCGATATCCGCATCGGAACCTTCCACGCCGCCAAGCAGCAACTCGCGAATCGCCACGCCAAGCACAGTACCGCCTGGCTCGCGCGTGACCACGCATTCGCGCCCCTGCGCCTCAACGTACGCACGCAACCGTTCAACCTGCGTGGTTTTGCCGACGCCGTCTACACCTTCAAAGGAGATGAATATGCCTTGCATATTCATCACTCTACATTGCGGCGTTCGCAACGCTACCGCTGCTCACTGCTACGAACAGTCCACCGGACTGTTCATCACCGGGCGGGAACTACGGCGGGACGGGTGTAGCCTTCGTTGGCGGCAAGCCATTCCACATCGGCCTTCACCGTGGTCGGCGTGGAACCGATCTCCTTGGCGATACGGGTGTTGGCCCAACCCTTATCGGCCAACTCGCGCACCTTGGTACGGCGATCGGCACGAGCCTTATCGACGGAAGCCGCCTTGGAAGTCTTAGAAGCCTTGGCAGCACCAGCCTTCTTAGCCCCGCCCTTGCCGGCGGCGGTCTTACGTCCACGCCTTTTCGACGGGCCCTGCGCACGCTTCTCAGCCAGCAAACGGAACGCCTCGGCCGGTTCGATCGACTCAGGAGCATACTGCTTCGGCAACGTACGATTCGTCTCACCATCGGTGATATACGCGCCGTAGAAGCCTTCCTTGATGGTCACCTGCTTCTGCGTTTCCGGATCGACGCCCAATTCGCGCAGCGGCGGCTTCGCAGCGCCACGGCCACGCCCACGGCCATACTTCGGCTGGGCGAACAGTTCCTTCGCCTTATCCAAATCAACCGTGAAAATCTCATCTTCCGAAGCAAGCGAACGCGTATCCGACTTGCCATCGGCACCGGTCTTCGTCAAATACGGACCGTAACGACCATTATTGGCTTGCACGGTAACCGTCTGCACTTCACCGGTCTGCGCATCCACCTCTTCATACGAACCGACTTCACGCGGCAAGCTCAGCAGACGCAACGCATCATCCAACGTCAACGATTCCGGACTCATCGTCTTGAACAACGACGCCATCTTCGGGCGATCGGCAGCGGCTTTCTTCGCACCCTTGCCGCGCTTCGGCTTCTCACTAGCGCCCTCGGCAGCACCACCAGCATCGCCGGCATCGGCAGAAGGCATCACCAGCGCAACATACGGCCCGAAACGACCATTACGCACTTCAACGGTGCCTCCGGAAACCGGATCGACGCCAAGAGCGCGCGGACCGCCGGAATGGTTCTCGATCAAATCATGACCGACTTCCACCGTCAGCTCATCCGGAGCGAGCGTATCCGGCAGCGAGGCACGCTTCGGATTGCCCTCATCATCCAGATGGTTCATATCCTCCAAATACGGGCCATATCGACCGACGCGCACATGCAAACCGTCGCCGATCTCAATCGTATTGATCTCGCGAGCGTCGATTTCACCCAACTGCGCGACCTGCTGCTGCAAACCGGCATGCGCCTCGTCCGCAGACTGCGCGGCACCCTCACCGGAACCGAAATAGAAGCGGGTCAGCCAATTCCTGCCGGTCTCCTGACCGCTCGCGATCTGGTCAAGACCGCTTTCCATATCGGCAGTGAACTCGTAATCCACATACCGCGGGAACTTCGTTTCCAGCAATTTGACCACGGAGAACGCGAGCCACGACGGAATCAACGCACGACCGCGCTCATACACGTACCCGCGATCGATGATCGTGGAAATAATGCTCGCATACGTGGACGGGCGGCCGATTTCCTTCTGTTCCAACGTTTTCACGAGCGACGCTTCGGTGTAACGCGCCGGAGGCTGAGTTTCGTGTCCGTCGGCACCAACCGCCACCGCGGCGAGCGCATCGCCCGGATTCATCGGCGGAAGCGACACATTGTCATCCGACTTCTTATCCGCTTTGCTGGATTTACCGGATTGCGCAGCCTGTTCAACGCTTCCAGCAGCATCGCCCTTCTTCGATTCGGCGGATGCGCGGCGGCCTTCACCGGTCGCCTTCATAAAGCCGGGGAATTCGATGACAGTGCCGGAAGCCTGGAACATGGCTTCCCCATTCGATTCGGTCGGTGCGGACAGTCGCACGGTCGCCGTGGAACCGGTTGCGTCTGCCATCTGGCAGGCAAGCGTGCGCTGCCAGATCAGCGTGTACAGCTTGAGCTGGTCGGCCGGCACTTTGCTTGCGATTTCCGCAGGGTCACGGAATTTCGCGCCCGCCGGCCTGATGCATTCGTGGGCTTCCTGCGCGCCTGCCGTCTTTGTGGCATATTGTTTCGGCGCGTCCGACAGATAGTTTTCGCCGAAATGCTTGACGACCGCTTCGCGTGCGGCTGCGATCGCCTCTTGCGACAGCGTCACCGAATCGGTACGCATGTAGGTGATATAGCCGTTTTCGTACAATCCTTGCGCAGCACGCATGGTCTGACGCGAGCTCATGCCGAGACGATTGCCGGCGGTCTGCTGCAAGGTGGACGTGGTAAACGGTGGAACCGGACGGCGACGGTACGGCTTGGTTTCCATCGACGCGACAGTAAACGTTGCAAATTCCAATGCCTGCGCAATCGCGGAAGCCTGCGCCTCGTCCAACTGCACGACCTGATCCTTCGCACCGGCCGCAGTCAGCTTGCCATCGGCGCCGAAATCCTTGGAACCAGCCAAACGACGGCCACCCAACGACACCATACGAGACTCGAACGCAACATTATTGCCATCGGCATCCGGCGCCTCCAACGTTGCGGTGACATCCCAATACGGGGCACGCACGAACGCCATACGCTCGCGCTCGCGCTCCACGATCAAACGCGTGGCGACGGACTGCACACGGCCCGCGGAAAGACCCGGCCCAACCTTGCGCCACAGCACCGGAGAAAGCTCATAGCCGTACAGGCGGTCCAGAATACGGCGGGTTTCCTGGGCGTCGACCATGTCGTCGTCAACGTCGCGAGTATTGTCAAGCGACGCTTTGATGGCTTCCTTCGTGATTTCGTGGAACACCATGCGCTTAACCGGCACTTTCGGCTTGAGCGTCTGTACCAGATGCCAGGCGATGGCCTCTCCCTCGCGATCCTCATCGGTTGCGAGGTACAGGGTGTCGGCTTTTTTCAACGCGCTTTTCAGCTCGGACACGGTTTTCTTCTTGTTGCCGTCGACGATGTAGTACGGCTTGAATCCGTCTTCCACGTCAACGCCGAACTTGCCGAATTTGGTTTTGTCGGCGGCCGGCACCTGGCTCGGCTGCGCAAGATCTCGAATATGGCCGACCGAGGCCATCACCGTATATTCGGAGCCCAAATACCCACCGATTTTCTTGGCCTTGGTGGGAGACTCCACAATCACGAGCTTGCTGCCGGTAGCCATAGCCACTCCTTATTACTAGCGTTTGCAACGCAATAATACTCACTGACCGTATGCAGTTGGCAAACCGTCCGTGTGGCGCGAGCGACCGGTGCCGGAAATTTTCGGCGTGATCGTACGTTTTGCCGTCAGCGTTTCGGAGGGGCCGGAGGTGCGCCGACAAGCCCAAGTTTCGTCAATGGCGAGGCGGTCAGCTGACGCATGGTCAACACCAGCCCGAACACCAACGACGCAACGGAAGCCGTCAGAATCACCGTGGAAAGGTGCGCACCGGAATTCGTCCATTCCGCACTCATCGCAAGTCCCGGCTGAATCTGCCAAATAATGTATGCGCCATACAGGGTGCCGAGCACGCCGAACGTCAACAGCACGCTGCCGACGATCTGCACGGAAGGCGACGACGCACGCGAACCGGGCTCATCCATGCCGTTCGCAAACGTCGCGGCAAGCGTGATCATTGCCACTCCGCCGACGATCAGCAACGCCATGATCACGTCGGTCGGCCGGTGCCACTGTCCCGCAATCACCGACAATCCGACGAGTACCGCATACAGCCAGCCGATCACGGCAACGAGCGCACGGCATACGCGAGGCACGGCGCATAGTAGGATCATTCCTGCCGCGGCGGCGAGTATGACATGCCCGGAAGGCGCGGAATTATTGGGATTTGATTCCAGATTGATTAAGTACGGACGTGGCAGCAGCGGCTTCAGCAACTCTGCTGCGGCAAAGCAGATTCCGCCGAATACCGCCAGTTGAGCAATCAACAGCCATCGTTTTCTTACGATAAGTACGGCGAGGGCGATTATCGACATAATCGCGCTTGTTGCGATTACAACGGTGGAAATGGTGAAAACATGCACGACCGGTTCCAGCCATCCCGGCAGGGCCGCATCGAATTTCGACCAGACCATGTCTTCATAGCTTTGGCCTTCCATCGTGCGCACGCCCAACCACCAGACGCCCACCGCGGCGGCAAGCAGCAGCAGACCGAACACCACGCTGAGCATAATGCTCGACGCGCGCGGATGACGGGTCAGCGGATCGGCTTTGGCAAGCCCTTCGCTCACTTCACGTGGGGAAAGCACCTGTTCGATCGGATCAGACGGCGGCTGCGGCACGGGAACGGGCGCGACCGGCTGTTCCAGCATATTCGCGGACTTGTGCGGGTCTCGGATGATTGGCTTGAATTCGTCGGTCATAATCATCGAGAATACGGCATTGGCTCTACGGTATGCGCGAATGGCATGAAGATATAAGAAAACCTCCACGCACCCGGAAGAGGCCACTTACCCTTGCTGCATTCCTGCCCTGGGGGAGTTGGGTGACGTACCGCCACGCGGAGGCAAAGACCAGTGTACACCATGCCCGGACCGAACCGCGCCGCAAGCCGCACGAACCGCAGCGCAACCCGCGCCACAGGCCGCGCACGAACCACACAGACCATGCCATGATCCGTGAAGCAGCCAGCCCCACGACCAGCGACACAGGGAAATCAAACGTCAAAATGCCGCTTCCCCATGAGCATCCCGCGTTAAGGAGGGCGGACGGGTATGCTTGATGAGGAATCGCACACGAATATTGTGTGTTTGTTTTAAGTTCGGAAGGTTGTTCTTATGACTGAAGCGGTGGAATATCCCGATCTGGTGGTCGTGGGCGCGGGCCTGTTCGGCCTGACCG